>Ga0222717_10000049_pt1 | contig 91909 bp, 136 predicted proteins | sample C33_18DmetaG_FD_165053 | JGI IMG/M metagenome (GOLD analysis project Ga0222717, IMG submission 165053) | Estuarine water microbial communities from San Francisco Bay, California, United States - C33_18D | ecosystem: Environmental > Aquatic > Marine > Unclassified | place: USA: California... | reverse complement strand
ATTTAAATTACCATTAAAAAGAGAGAATGAATTATTAAAACACTTTAGTAATTATATAAAAAATTATATAAAAAAAATAATACAATGATAAACATACCCGTATCACTTGGAGAAGTTATAGACAAACTATCAATACTTTCTATAAAAAAAATAGAAATAAAAAATAAAAAAAAATTAATTGATATAAATAAAGAATATAATTTATTACTTATTATTTATAATAAATTTTTAAATAAAGAATTAGCAAAATTATATAATGATATATATAAAATAAATTATAAGCTATGGAAAATAGAAGATGATATTAGAGATAAAGAAAGGAATAAAGAATTCGATGATATTTTTATAGAATTAGCACGAAGTGTTTATATAACAAATGATGAAAGAATGAATATAAAAAATATAATAAATCATAATTCTAATTCTGATATAAAAGAACATAAGTCATATAAACCTTATATATAATTTTTTATATAATTTTTATTGTTACTCATATATAAATTTTATAATTCTTTATATAAATAAAAATATGTATATTTGAATCTCCACAAGGACAATCCCTTGTCCGCTATTAATTAATGTGGATTTTGATTTCCCTAAAAGGGCTCGGTTAATACTGAGCCCTTTTACATTTATAAAATTTACTTTTTTATATATTTTTTTTTACTCAAATCACTAGGGCATTCACATTTCCTAAAATATATTGCTATGTTTTTAAAAATAATTATATATTTGTGTATATATGAAATCAAAATCAACTTCACACATAAAAACTTTATAAATGGCTAAATTATTTAAAATAAATGTTACTGAACCTATTGATGTTAAACCTGAAAATGGTAAAACATTTACATTACAAGAATTATATAAAATTATTGATTGTTCTATGGTAGAATTTGTTTACCTAGATAAATATATTATGATAATAGATGAAGAAGGAAAGCTAAATAACAAGTCAGTTAATGATGTGGCTACATATCATTTTAGAAAACTTACAAATGAACACGACTATATAGTTGGTAATGCACTTATTTGTGATAGAAGCGAAATAAATTAATATATAAAGAGAGATGACTTATATAATTAGCAACTTGATAAATTGTTAAATATTCCGTGAGGTATAAGTCCGGGGTTTATATTTTTGAGTAATAATTTGACTCGGTAATACATCTCTCTTTTTTATATAATTTTTATATAATAGTAAACTTAAAAAAATGATAAACAGATACAATTTAATAAATAAACAAAAAATGAAAAAGTACAACACACCACAAAAAAAATATAAAATAACATATGAAGATGATGATATACAAAAAGTATATGATGCATATAATATGGATGAAGTATTAATTATGCTTTTAAATATAAAAACTAAGTTTTATAGTTTAATAAAAATAGAAGCAAAATCTATTTAACTTTTTATATAAATTTTATATGACAACTGTAAGGGGAGGTTATTTAAATAGGTTTGAAACTGATTTAAATAAATTACAAGATAATAAGACAAGTTTTCAAGTTGTGAGTAGTGGACTTACACGGAAAATTATATTTAATCAAAAAGATGATAAAAGTAAAAGATTATATTTTGGTCATCAAAAAAGTGATATACTTCCCGGAGTTCATATGGTAAATGCAGTTCGCAGGAATATAGATAATTATATAGAAAGCAAACAACCAATTCCAAAAATTAAATATAGACCAAAACTTGTTCTATATAATTTTATGCAAATAGAAAATGCAATAAATAGAAATCCAAGCGAATTAACCAATGCCATTGACATAAATGCTTGTTATTTTAAAACTGCATATAATCTTGGATTTATAAATGAAGATTTATATAAAAAGGGTTGGGAAAAAAGAAAAGAAAATAAATTGGGTTTATTGGCAAGTATAGGAAGTTTAAATAAACACGAAACTATAGAAACATATAAAAACGGTAAACTTCAATCAACTGATACTAATTGGGAATATAAAAATAAATATAGCCCGTTCTATTGGGCTATTATAAATTATGTTGCTGAAGTTATGATGGAAATTGCACACGCATTAGGCGATAGTTTTTATATGTGGTTGACTGACTGTGTTTATGTTGATAGAGATAAGAAAAAAATAGCAACTGAAATATTAGATAAACACGGATATGACTATAAAAGTTTTTATATAGAATTTACAGGACTAAAAGCAAGGCAATTAGAATGGTATGATTTTAAAGCAAATGAAGAAAAATATATAAATCATAATATATTATTAAACTACACATCTGATTACACACCTTTTATAATTAATAAATATGATAAATATGGATTCAAGAAATAAAGAAATTTTAGGATTTACTGCCGGAAACTTTGATTTGCTACATCCCGGCTATATAATCACTTTTGAAGAAGCAAAAAGACATTGTGATAGATTTATAGTCTTTTTACAAAAAGACCCATCAGAACACCGCAAAAGCAAGTATAAGCCCGTTATACCTCTTTATGATAGATATAAAGCACTTATGTCTATAAAATATATAGATGAAGTATATACATATCAAAACGAAGAAGAATTATATAATCTAATAAAATTTTGGAAGCCTGATGTAAGAATATTAGGAGAAGATTATATAGGAAATGATGGAAAACCTGTTCCTTTCACAGGAGATGATTTACCACCAAAAGTTATATATACAAGTCGTTCCCACAATTGGTCAACTACCAAGTTAAAAGATTTGATAACTAAGCAAACTATAAAACAAAACCCAAATATTATTGATGACAAAGGAAAAAGGAAAAAATAAATCAAATTCTGATTTATTACATAAAAAACATATAGAAGCAGAAAAAAAAAGAAAAAAGGCATTAATGCATTCAATTAAAAAAAATAGAAAAGGAAGTTCAAAGAAAAAACCTTTAGATGTTATTATGCCTATTTATATAAAATATGATGAGATAAAAGAGTTATCTAAAAATCTAGTAAAAGAATATAAATCAATATTGGATAAAAAGAAGTTTTTATATAATAATACTATTTCTGTTGACCAATTTCTAAAAAGAAGGGAAAATTAATATGAACAAATTATTTTTGGGTCTTGCTTTATTTTTTATAGGAAATATACTTATTTGGTTTCAAACAAATGGGCAATTTCTTTGGAAGTGGTTTGAAAAAAACCCTCTCCTATTATCAATATTATTTGGCTCATCAATTTCTTATTGTTTTATATATGCTACAAGATATTTATATCAATATTTTGATGGAATGTTATGGTCAATAAAGTTTGTCGGATTTGCAGTAGGCATTTTATCATATGCAGGTCTTACTTACTATTATATGGGAGAAGGCATAACTATGAAAACCTTTCTTTGTATAGTTTTAGCAGTTTTTATTATTTGTATTCAAGTATTTTTAAAATAATTATATGGAAAAAACATACAGAGCATTAAGGCACGATGTAGTAAGGAAAAAACAAAAAGAAAATTCTAATGAAGTTCATCATCCTGACCAAAAAATCAATCAAATTTATAGTGTTTTGGACAAAAACAAAAAATATAACATTTTGGAATTGTTTTGTGGTAGGGAAAATTTAACCAAACATTATAAAAAATTTGGAATAGTTGATGCTTATGATAAAAAATATAAAAAAACAGGAGATAGTTACATATTATTTCATCGTTTGATTTCTGAAAAGAAAAAATATGATATTATTGATTTAGACCCTTATGGATTTCCAAATAGATTTTTTCCTGACATTTTTATGCTTATAGAAGATGGATATATGTTTGTTACTATGCCTAAACCATATGTAAATATATTAAATGGAATAACTAGAGCACATTTAATTTCTTATTATGGAGAGCATAATCCTAATATCGAAACTATTACAAAACAATATGCAATTTGGGGATTATGTCATTGGAGAAAGGTTGAAGTTATTAATGTATTAGACTGTAAAAGCATATGGAGAATAGCATTGAAAATAAAAAAAGTTAAAGCAACTGAGTACACAGGTGTGAATAACAGAGCAGATATTAAAGTAAAGCCCTTATCTATCAGTCAATTAAAATTAGATATATGAAAAAATTAATATTAGGAGATGGTTTATTGGGCTCTGAATTGAAGAAGCAGACAAATTGGGATATTTACTCAAGAAAGCTAAATTCATTAGATATTGAAAATAAAAGTGCTTTGACAAAATTAATTAGTAATTATGAAATAGTAATTAATTGCATAGCAGACACACAAACCTATTCTGAAAATAAAGATAATCACTATAAAGTTAATTATAGATTTGCTTGTGATTTAAGCAATATCTGTGAAAAGCTAAATATAAAATTAATACATATTTCAACTGATTATGTATATGCAAATAATCTGCCTGTCACTTCTGAAGATGAAATGCCTTTACCGGCAAAAAATTGGTATTCTTATACAAAATTACTTGCTGATGAATATATAAGTCAAACCAATTCAAATCATTTAATATGTAGATTATCTCACAAGCCCTACCCTTTTCCATATGATGAGGTTTGGGATGTTATTACAAGTGGTGACACAGTAGATAAAATAGCTAGTTTATTGGTAGAATTAATTGAAAAAAATGCAATTGGTATTCTTAATGTTGGAACAGGAACTAAAAATTTATATAAAATTGCTCCAAACAAAAAAATAATAGAAAAACCTAGTTATGTTCCTTACGACACAAGTATGAATTTAACTAAAATGAATTACTTCTTAAATAAATAAATATGAATCAAACACACCTTACAAATGATAACTATGAAGAATTTGTCAAATTATATAAAAAAGCAAAACATACAGGAGTGAAAACTTTTATGTTTTATGGCAAAGAAGTAGTTACAGATTTCGCAAAATATTTTATTGAATTTTATAAATTAAAGACACAATCGAAAAAATAATACAAAATGAAAATAGTCATAACAGGAGGATGTGGATTCATTGGTTCATCATTCGTAAATTTATGTTTAAAACAAGGATATGAGGTTTTAGTTGTAGATAAGTTAACTTATGCAGCAAACCAATCTAATATACCCAAAGACACACCATTGCTTATAAAGGATATATGCGATGTTACGGCAGAAGATTTGGGAAATTATGAATACTTAGTAAATTTCGCAGCAGAATCATCTGTAGATAGTTCTATTAAAGATGGAAAGCCATTTTTAAAATCTAATGTTGAAGGAACATTTAATCTTCTTGAGTTAGCAAGAAAGAATAAAAATCTTAAAAAGTTTGTTCAAATATCAACCGATGAAGTTTATGGAGATTTAGATAATTTAGATGTAGAAGCATCTTATGAAGAAAACATTTTATATCCCTCTTCTTATTATTCTTCTACTAAAGCATCAGCAGATATGCTTGTGTATAGTTGTGGTCATACTTATGGTATTCCTTATGTTATTACTAGAACCTGCAATAATTTTGGCATTAAACAACATAAAGAGAAGTTTATACCTAAAATAATGCATTATCTAAAAGAAGGTATGCCAATTCCTATTTATGGAGATGGTAAGCAGGTAAGAGAGTGGATTTGGGTAGAAGATAATGTAAATCAGGTATTTGAATTAATGCTTCACGATTTGGGCACATTTAATATTGGTAGTGGAGATACTATGCAAAACATAGATATTATAGAATACATAGGTAAGTTGTGCAACCAACCTGCACAGTTTAAATATGTAGAAGATAGATTAGGTCACGATGTTAGATATACCCTAGGAACACATTTTCAAAAACCTAAAATAACTAAATCCTTATTTGAATTTATTAAAGAAACCTTATGAAAATAGAGATAGATATACCAAAAGACATATTAGAAGATATGATATTAGAACAAGAAATGAAACAATCATCTTGTTTTATAGGAGAATCAAGTCCAATTGATGAAATATCTCAAGATTTTCTATTTAATGTATTGACATTGTATAAAAACAAAAGTATGCTTAATAAGTCGTTAAATTATATATCTTTAAAAATATCAAAGAGAGATGGGAAATAAATTAAAAATTCAAAAAGAAGGGGTTTACAGAATTAAAACAAAAAGTCAATATTTTAGAGATAAATATGGAGATGAAAATCCTAAAATTCATAATTTAAGAAGAGATTATGAAGTATTTGGAGATAAATGGAGAAATAGACAATATGTACCGGCAGTTCTAGCATTTATGCTAAGACAGGTATCAGATGATATATTCAATTTAACCGAACCGGCATATTACGGTAAAATTAAAACAGGTTCCAATATTGAATTGGGAGAATTAGTATTTAAAAGTGAATTAGAACGAATCAAACAAGAATAAAATATTATTTTTAAAAATAAATGTTATATTTGTAAAATCAATAAAAAAACAAAAATGAAGAAAAGAGAATTTGAACTTAAAATAGGTCTTAATATTACGGAAGATAATTATGAGGAATTAATAAATGTTTACAATAAAGCTATAAAAGCCAAAAGCAAGACATTTCCCTTCAGGAACAAAGAGGGTAAGCTATATGCTATACAAACTGAGTATATGACATTTGTATTGGAAACACTAGAAAAAATAGACCATAATGTCTTAGAAGAGAAATCTAAAGAATATAAAAAAGTAGAAAGAAAACTTACTAAAGAGGAATTTGAAGAGAAGCAAAAGAAAATGTTAGAATCTCACAATAAAGGAGAGGATGACAAATTATTCACATTTGAAAACATAAAATCAGATAAAAATAAAAGTAAATAATATGGAAACTAAATTAAAGAAGCTATTAAAGAAAAGAAATATATCACAAAAGAAACTTTATGATAAAATAGCAAAGATTTATGAAACTCCTATCGGTCAATATGCATTAAGTGAGATAGTTAACGGTAAAAAGTTAAATTATCATATTATCACATTGGTCAAAATATGCAATGTCCTGAAGGTAAAGCCGCAATCTATAGTTGAGTCTGATAGTTTAGATTTGCAACTATTAAAGCCGGAGTATCTAAAAGGTCTTGAAAAAAGAACTGATACTTCTTGGCAAGATGAAATTCTTGAAAAGCATAAAAACGAGCCTTTACCGAATGTTTTTACAGATGAATCTTCGCTTGAAGAACAAGATAAACTTATCTAAACACACCAACCCTTGAATAATAAATTTATACAAAAATTAATATCTAAACCCAATAACTATGTATTAGTGTGGGCTTATATATTCTCTCGCCTTGATGATGATAACAGGGCGGTTATATATTTGTATGAAATATCTTCAAAATATAAGGTTCCTAAATCAACTTTAAAAAGAATTGTGGACTATGGTGTATCAGTTAGTGGTCTGGAAATGGATTATAAATGGATTTCTAACTCATTACATATCAGTTTGTTAGATGTTGTTAGTGAACCCAAAGTGGTTCCTAAACGGTCTAAAAGTGAACCCAAAGTGGTTTCTAAAAGAGCAAAGCCAAAGACCAATACTCTATATGCTAAAATGGTAGACAAATACGATGGTTTTTGCACGATACATACCGGTGTTGGAAGTAAGATGGATGGTATGCAGGGAAAAGCAATGAAATCTATTATTCAATTTTTGAAAAAACAATGTAAAAAGAAGAATTCAGATTTAGATGATGTAGAGTTAGATGAAAATGTGCTTTTGAGTTGGGAATATATTCTTAACAATTGGAATAAGTTAGATGATTATAATCGTAATAGAGTAAAGCTATCTGATATAAACTCAAGTTTATCAAATATTTTAATGAAATTAAAAGAGCAACCAATTAATAAAAAACAAAAACAGAGATATGAACAAATTAGTAACGCAGTCAAAGGGGCTTCAACCACAGATTATACAGGATTGGACACCCGAAAATAAAAAAATAGTACAGGCTTATTTTGACAGAAAAATAGCAACATTTTTTGATGCTGAAGATAAAAATGAGCAATTTCAAAATCTTCACAAATTAATTGTCAAGTGGGCGGTACTAACAGGTGTTAAGCCCTTACCTACTGATGATGAAATTAGAATGCTTGTAGAATATATAGCAGAACACTTCTATCGTTTCTCATTAATGGAGATAGATAATGCTTTTAGTTTGGCTACGGCAGGTAAATTAGACATCGAGGCAGACCATTATCAATCTTTTAGTGTTATATATATATCTAAAATTATAAATGCTTACAAGCGATATAATGGGAAATACATTATTGATTATAGAAATGAAATTGCTGCCTTGGAAAGAAAAGCGGCAGAGCCAAATGAGGAAGAAAAAATAAAAATGCTTATTGAAAACATATTAGAGGGTTTTGATAATTTTAAAGAAGAGCCAAAATATAACCATTTTGGATATATAGCATATGATTTTCTGTCTAAACTAGGGGTAATTGATATTGATAAAGAAACCAAAGCAATTATATTAGAACAAGCTAGAAAAATGGCGGTTGAAGATATACGAGAAAAGAAACTAAAAGAAAAACAAAAGCACTTAAAAACTGAGTTTGCTAATCAGATTGAAGATATATTAAATGATGCTTCAGGAAAACAGGATAAAGTAATTAGAATATGCAAGAATTTAGGTTTGTTACATTATTATGAATTTATTTTAGAAAATAATTTATCTTTGGAAGAAGAGATAACTAAAAAAATGAATAATGAGTGAAACGAGGTTAACAGTAATAATAAATAAAGAGATTGGAATACCTGAGTGGGAAAGGTTTGAGCAATTAGCAGATGAAAAAAAAGAATTGTGGAGAATATTTTGGGCTATTAGCAATGATAAGGCACAAATAAAAAAAGATAAAATATGTCCAATAGCCTATTTTAATAAATTCGTAATGGATTCTCTTGAAGTTCCTATGAGAGAATTTATCACAGAAAGCGATGATGGGATTGTAATTAACAAATCTGATATAGAAACCATATTGTCATTGTATGTAAAATTAATTCCTCAAAATCAATGTGAAATTTGCGGAAAAGAAACTTCTTTCATTGACAAATTAAATAAGCATTATGAATGTCCACATTTGGAATTAGATGAAATTATGAAAAGATAAGATGATAGTATCGGGTAAAATACATTCTTTAAATCAAATAACTAAGGATATAACAAATATTGTATTAGTCAAGAGCAGAAACAAAAAGCAATATTTTATATCAATACTATTTTACTATCATTTTTCCGATGTTGTTAAAAAAGAATATAAAGCTGATGACTTTGTAAAAATATGGTTTAGAATAAGAAGTAATCCTAGGTTAGGTAAAGACAACACAACTAGATATTATACAGATATAATTGCAGAAAAGATAATATTAGTAAAAAGAAAAGGATTTCCTATAAAGAAAATAACAAATGAGTATGGGATGGAAGAGAAACATAAATATTACATAGAAGATACCGGAGAAGTTGTTACTCAACATAATGTGAAAAATTCAATTTTAGATAATCCAAATAGACAATAAAATGAGATTAGGAGTAAGTTATAATGTTTTTGATGGAGAAGAACTTTTAGAGGAGTCAATTACTAAAATTAGAGATAGTGTAGATTTTATATGTATTGTATATCAGAATACATCTAATTTTGGAGAGTTTAGGGATGATTTAGAGCCTTTTCTATATGATTTGAAGAGCAGAGGCTTAATAGACTATTTATACCTCTATAATCCAAAAGAAATACAGGGAAGGCACAAGGGAGAGTTAAATGAAGTAATAAAAAGAAATATTGGAAGAGATATTTGTGTTAAAGTGGCAAATTGCTCACATCATATAACTATGGATTGTGATGAAATTTTTGTCCCTGATGAATTTAAATGGGCTAAAAATCAAGTAATTGAAAATGACTATGATACAACCTATGTTTCTTATGATAATTACTACAAAAAAAGAAATCTGATTATTTCTCAGAAAAATTTTATGAAAGAAACCAAGCAAAGAACTATGAACTTGGGATATATGTCTTTTATAGTTAAATGTGATGAGAGAAACTATGGTGTAGGCTTAACTCCTTTAATACTAGACCCTACTAGAACCATTGATTGCAAAGATTTTCATATTTTTAATAGAAGAGATATAAAAATGCATCATTATTCATACATAAGAAAGAACGAAGAAAGTTTAAGAAGAAAGTTGAATAATACATCCTTTAATCAGGTGCCAAAATCAGAAAATAGTATTGAAAGGATAGTTAAGGATTTTAATAATTATAAGCCCGGAGATAAGGCAACTGTAATGTGGGTTGATGGTTTTTTACAAATTGAACTTATAAAAACAAGCAATAATGTTGATTAAAAAGCTAAAAATATTATTATCTAAAATAACAATTAAGAAAATATTATTTCCTCAAATATTTTGCGTTAAGCCTAGTGTTATTAAGAATCCGTGGATATTTATACCCCTTTGTGGTATATTTTTTTTATATAATTTAGTGGCTTTGTGTATATATTCTTCAGTAATTATTTTGGTTTTTGGCTACTTATTTTTATCTGAAAAGTTGAAAAATATTAAGAAACAATAGTTACATTATTTTCTTGCTTTTGCTTCTCTAATTTAGCCACTCTATCTTCCAAATCTTTACTGTGGTCAATCGACTTTAACCACTTTCTATAGAAGGTAAGTTGGTAAAATATAACCGCAAGGGTTAGTCCAAAAAATGCGATGCTTATTGGAGATATTTCTCCTTTATCTGTAGTAAATTGTGAGGGTAAAACTTTGCCATTTTTCATAAAAATATATTTTTTTATTTTTCAAGTTTTCCTAAATTCACTAAAAAACTTGTTTTAATTCCGGGGTAAATATACGAATAAATTTCATATTTTTGTCTTAATATGAGAGCAAAAGGAGGATTTACAGAAGGACCATCACACGCAGATGGTGGAATACCAATGACAGTAAAGTCTACGGGTCAAAAAATAGAAGTTGAGGGTGGAGAAGCCATAATCAACAAGAAATCTATGGCTGATGACAGAAAATTCAAAGTTGAAGGAACACCAAGGGAAATTGCATCAGCAATAAACGAAATTGATGGAAATGGAGTAAGTTTTGACAAAGGAGCCAAAATAACAATGTTTAGAAAAGGCGGAATGATGTATGAGCCTCAAGTTTGCGATAGATATGCAAAATCTTGTGGGCAATATGACTTTTATGTTAATGATGGCGGTGAAAACAAAAAAATAGGTCAATTAAATACAAAACCCAATTACAAAAATTCTAATTTATTAAACATAAATAAATTTAAGTTAGATAAAGATTTTTCCAACACTCATACATACAAATATTACACTCAAGCGGTAATTGATGCATCAAAAAAAGATGGGGCTATTATTAATATAGAGTGCTTAGATGATGAATGTATGGCATCAATGCTTGAAATAAGTGAATTGAATGATAGTTGTGAGAAATTAATAATAAGAAAATAAATTATGGCACGGGATAATAATGAAATACAAAAATTAAGAGTTGAAAAAGATAAAATAGGAACCGAAACACTAAAAACTATTTTACAACTCGTAAGATATGATATACCTGTTTTAATTGTAGGAAAATCATCAATTGGTAAGTCTTATACTTTATTACAAATTACAGAAAAATGGAGGCTTCCTTCATCTATGCTTTACATTGGTTCAGAAAAGCCTGAAAACATAGAAGGATTAGCAAAATTAATTAGTAAAGATTACGATACAGAAAGAGATAGTGAGGGTAAAAAAATAAGAACAGGAGAAGATATTCTAAAATTCTTAAAACCTTATTGGTTTCCAAATAGTAGTACAATTTCTACACAAGTAGCAAATGGTCAAACAATTTTTGACAACTACATAAAGGTTTATGATAAGCCTCAAACAAAATTTTCTTATTCATACAAAATACTTCATCAAATATTACTAGCATTGATGGAATTAGATTATCCTGAAGGCGAACAAGAAATTAGTGTTCAGTTGGTAGATAATCCAAGAAACAATTTATCTAATGCTACTACTCGTGAAATATTGAATTCAAAAGAATTTGTGTTCAAAAGAAGCCCTGAAACGGCAGTACAGGCAGAAACTGCATACGAGTACACTTTAGATGCGTTAGAAGCAGGAAGAGATGACATACGGGACTTATGTATGTATTTGTGTACCATTTTAGGGTATGGTAATTATTGGTTAATACTTGATGAGTTAGATAAGGTAAGTGAACACGAAAAAGAAAAATATGCACCATTGTTACATATTGTTCGTGAAAGAACATTGAAAAGTTGGACAATGAAAGAAATAAACAACAAAAAGGGAATGCCAATTCCATTAGATGTTGATTATGGAGATTATCGTAATATGGCAGATTTAGTTCGTTCTCAAGTATCTAAAGGATTGCCTTTAATGGATTGTAGAATAGTTGGAATAGCAAATGCCACTAAAGATATTGAGGAAGCACTATTTAGAAGATTTTGTCAAATAATTATGAGAAGCACAATGGCATTATATCCACCGGATAAAAATGCAACCAAAGTAATGGATTGTGTAGATAAATTTGGTCCTAATGATATGGATGTTTCATTGCTACTAAAGAAAGTAGCTTTTCTTGATGAAGTTAACTTACAATGGCAATATAGCTTTTTACCAAAAATGCTAAATCAAAGAGATAGAAGTGGAAATTATTTTTATCAAAATTTTAGTTCATATTTTCAAAAAATATTAGGAAAGGCAAGAGGAGATATGTCATCAGCAGTAAGGCTTTTGTCAAATGATGATAAGGTTTTTAATGATACTGCTTGGGGAATGATTTGGAGAGATAATTATCTTGGAGGAAAGTCAAATTATAAAAGTGACCCCGGATTAAAAAACTATTATGAAAGTTTAGGTGCATTATGGCTATGTTTAGCTGAAGAATTATATACTGAGAGTGATGAGGAAAGTTTTGGGGCATCATTAGCAGGTGCATCAAAAGTAGGCGGTGGAAATATAAGTCCTGTAATGAGATTGAGAAACGAAATTGCACTATCATTTAAAGATTATCAAAAGGATTACTTCAATTATCTTCAATTAGAGTTGTCAAATAGCTATGCTCAAACTAATGGAAACCCATCAAAGCTAACTTCTTGGACATTAAATGCATTATCATATATTCAAGCATCTAACGAAAATCAAGCAGGAAATTATGACCAATTAGCAAATGTAGGAGATAAAATGATTCCTTTTATATATCAGCAAATAATGATAAATCTTAGAGGAGATACTCAAATAGACTCTGATTTATTTACAAAGCAAATTTTAGAAGTAAATAACTTTTTTGAAAAGTTCTTAAATAAAGAAGGAGAAATTGAAACACATACTCTTAAAGTAGATGCCGAACAGACAGAAAAAATGATGTATGGCGAAACTAAATCGAAATTAAGAGGAATGAAACCTGCTCAAAGAAAAAGTCAAGAGCAAAGTGGATTATACGGACTAAACAATTATGAAAACTCACTTTCTTTAAGCCTTTATATTAGATATTACTTTATGGGTGCTTTTGCATCATTTTTTGATTCAACTTTAGCAGACAACGAAAAATATATCAAGTTTTTACAAGAAAGTAAAAAAGGAGGGGAATCAGAAAAAGTAATGAATTTCTTTAAAAACCCTAGAGTTAAATCAATACTTACTAGGTTCTATGAAGGTAGTTTGAATGAAAGAATGAAAGAGTCAGGAAATGGAGTAAGATTAAAAGAATTAATTGAAAAGTTATAATGTCAGAACATAAATATTATACTGATTGGAGTAAGTTTTGGGACTTTTATATGCAAAGTGCTAAAGATGATATTGGTGAATTTAAATTTCAGGCATTAAAAAACAGTTCAGCTAGAATTACACAAAATCTGAAAAGAATTTCTGATAATTTTAGATTAGGTGTTCTTGATGATTTGATTAGAGAAGCAGGAATGATACCAAATGATATATTGCTTTACTATGACCCAAAAGCTACTACTTTTTACTCAGCATATTCAAGAAAGAAAAAAAGATTTTATATAGGCTATCCAACATTTACTAAATATATGTGCTATTGGGAACCTGCTATGAAAGCAGCTTTTAGACACGAAATGGGTCATATATTAAGAGGAGATTGCTTACTTACAATGCCTTTTAGCGATGTTCGTAATGCTAATTGTTGTATGGACATCAGAATTAATGACCAACTAAGTAGAAGCGGATTGTTAGAGGTTTATAAGTGTATGAATTTTAAGGATAAAGACCAATCTCTTTTAGTTCCTGAAGAACAATTTGGTAAGATTGATTTGCCTTACGATGCGGATAACCCTTACATACCTGAGTGGTGGATTATAGCTAATAAATTCAATAAAGCTAATAAAAGACAAAAGCAAGAAAACGATAAAGACCAAGAACAAGATAAACAAGAGCCAAAAGATTTTGAAATAGGAGATTATGTAATAATTGACACAAACGAATCCCCTTACAATGGCGACCCCGGAAAAATAGTAGATATAGATGAAGAGGGAAATTATGTTGTAGAAAGTATAAGTGAAGAAGAATTCAATTCTTTAATGGATGCAGTAAAAGAATCAAGAATGCAGCTTACGACAAGCGGAGATTTACTTGGTGTATTTACTAAATCACAAATAATATCAGCTATCCCTGAAGAAGAAGGACAACAAGGAGAGTATGGAGATGATGGTGAAGATGAAGGTCAAGGAGGAGATTCAGGAGGAGATGATGATGATGATGGAGAAAGTGGAGATTCAGAAGGTGGAGATTCAGAAGGTGGAGAAAGCGGAGATGGAGAAGGTGGAGATAGTGGAGATGAAAACAAAACTCCGGAAGAAATAATCAAAGAAAAAGAAGAAATACTTGAGGATTTACTCAATGGAGGAGTAGATGGAAACAATCAAGGAGATGGTGTGTGGTCAGATGAGTTAAGCGAGGATGAAGATGAGGATGAAGAAGATGGCTCAGGCTCAGGTTCACAATCAGACACGGAACAAGATAAAAATGAAGGAGATAGCAAAGTAAACGAAGAAGAGGGAGAAGGAAAAGCAGAAGGAGAAGGAGAAGGAGAGGCAGAGGGAAAAGGAGAAAATGAAAAAGAGGAAGATTCAGATTTTGATGCTAATGATATTCCTGATTGGACAGAAGAACAAACAAAAAGAAAAGAAGATTTAGAGGAAAAAATAAAAGACATCAACTTAACAAAAAACATTAATAAGTCAATAGACAATTTTAATAGTATTAAGCTAAAGCATAAAGATAAGTTGACACAAGAAGAGATGATGTATATAGATGTTGCATTAGAAGAGTTAGAAGAATTAAAACAATAATTAGTATGTGGAATAACACACCTAGAGAATTAACGGCACAAGACAGGTTAAATATCTGTGCAAGATGTCCCTATTCAAAACAGACTTTTGGAGTTGGACTAACTTGTGGAACTTTATTAAGACCTGAATACGACAGAAGTGGTAGACAACTAACTTGTGGGTGTATTTTAAAAGCAAAAACTGCATTAAGAGGACAACATTGTCCCCAAAATAAATGGTAATGAATTACAAGCAAAAAGAAGAAAAATATAATGATATTATTTCAGGATTAAATGAAAATCTTGAAGGTCTTGTTGGTAGGCTAAAAGATGATATAAAAGCCCAAAATAAGATACTTAATCCCATTACGGCAGATATGCCTGATTCTTGTGGTTCAATTGAAAAAAATGCTTTTAATGAAAACGAACAATTAACTGCTCAAGACTTAAAAGATATTAGAGAGGCAGAGTTTAATGTTAGTGAAATAAAAGCTGAGATTTTAAGCAACAAAATAAAATTTCCTGATGGAGAGTATATACTACCTCCTGATGCAATAGGAGAAGGAAAAGGTGGAGAAATAGGTAGTATGGCAGTTCCTGAAAGTGAAGGAGGAGAGCCTGAGTGGTTTAGTAAAATAGAAGCAGGAATAGGAGAGTTAATAGGCTTACCTAAAATGGGAAGAAAAAACATAGATTATGAAGGAGCCCAAACATATATTTCTCAAGGTATTGCAGTATTTAGAAAGGCAAAGTCAAAAGTAATAGATGATGACAAAGAGGTTATTGTTTTGTTAGACCAATCCGGAAGTATGGGAAGCTATACAGAAGCAGGAGTATCGTTTTTAGAACTTTTATCTCAATTCATACCTGATTTAGCTAAAAAGTATTCAGGGCAAATGTGGGTATGTGATAGTTGTAGTATGTACGATTATGATAAAGACCCGAAATTTGGTGTTCCAAATGCAGAGGAGCCTTTAAAAGATGTAGATAAAAGAATTATTTATCACGGTGGTGGTGGTACATCATTTAATGGAGCATTTAGAAAATTAGGAGATATAGAAAGAACAAAACAAAAAGAAAATCCTGATTATGAAATGTGCGTAATTTTCTTTAGTGATATGTTCATAGGAGGAAGTGAGTTCGCAGATTATAAAAAGTATGGACCTACTAAACAAATATGGGTAACGGCAAAAGGAAGCAGAAAAATCCTTGAAGAAAGAGCACCTTGGGTCAGAAGTGATGCAAACATTAAAGAAGTTTATATAGATATGGTCAAATCAGAAAAATAAATGGAAATTAAAAAAGAAAATAATATAGATGATAGAATAGAAAGGATAGTTAAATCATATCCTGAAGGTTATTATGCATCTCAAGAAGAATTATCTTTTTTGAAAAGGTATAGTAAATGTAATGACTTTATATTATCTAATAAACTTATAAAAGACATTTGGGGGTGGTTTAGAGGTCAAATAATAAATTACTCAGTAGAGGGGGACAAGCAATTACCGGCTCCTGTGAGCCTATTACACACTAATAGCGGTGCAGGTAAAATGCTAGAAGCAGCACCTAAAAACACTAGCATAAGTGCATATAATTTAGATTATGTATGTAAAAGAGTAACAGAATTTGTTTGTCAAGATAGAAACGAAAAAGGATTATTTAATTCATTTGAAAGAGATATTTCACAGTATTTCGCAGTATGCAATACTAATTCATCAAGAAAATATAACATTGTTATAACACAACCTGATGATGAAATGACCTTTTATAAATCTATAGATAATAACAGAGAGGTCGGAGAATTATCTCCCTTAGAATATTACATAAAAAGAGGTTCACATTTTGTAAATGAAAACGGATTCTTGGTAGTTATTCATTCGCCAAGCAATGATATTCCATTTGAAAAATTGGAAAAATTAGCAGGAATGAAAATAGTAAAACAATTTAAAGATAAAGATTTAGAGTATTTATCTTATGAGGCAATAGTATTTAAAAATAATTAATATGAAAAAAGATTTATGGTTTAATCAATCGGGAGGAGGTTTATCAGTTTCAAGCGGATATTCAAGTAATTCAACTTTTAACAGTCAGGTTTTTAATCCTGATGCTGATGCTCAATGGTCAGTCGGAAACCCTGATAGTGCTAATATAAATCAATATGTACCGAACTCAGATAATATAAATGAAGAGCCGGTAGAAGATAATACTGATGGAGAAGATTCACCTGAATTGCCATTAGGAGATACAATAGATAAGTTTGACCCTTCAGGAAACATTTGGTATTCACACCCTTTTGATGAAAGAGGTATTCCTGATGAAATTAAAGTTAACATTAGAAATGCACATTGCAAATTTGTAAAGTTGCAGCTTGAAAAATTATACAATGACTTAAATTTTGCTAATAGTCAAGCAGAAATAGATACGATATACTCTTCAATTGATAAAATGGAAGAAATACAAAACGAATGTTATTAAATTAAATAGATATGGCTTATATAGCACCAAATTTTAAAATAGATACAACTGAAAATACTTCAATAGATTTTTTAGAAGCAAGTGATGCTTCAGAATTAGAAATTATAGGTTATCAAGAAAGACAATTAATTGGTAAAACAGATAGAGATTTAGATGCTATTAAAACAGAGCCCTTAAATTTTAAGAAGTTTACTAAAACCTTGCCTTTATGTAAAGGACCTGAAAACAAGTATTGGGTATTAAATGATAAAGGAGAATTAAACCTTGAATACATAAAATAATGAATTTACCTAAATTATATAGCATAAAAAACATTCAGCAAAAGAAAGCTATTGTTTCAGAAATAGTAGAGAAATTAAGCCGATTAGATGCTAATAGATTTCCTAATATATGTATGCAGATAGATAATGACAATAGTAAGGTAGAATTAATAGAAACAATTATAACTAACATATATAGCCCAATGGGTGTTTATAGAGTAGAGGATGCTATTTCTTCTATTGAAGTTACATTGAACGATTAAATATGGCAAGAATATTAAATTACATAAGCGAAATAGTAGAGAATCTAAATAAAGAGGTTGAGTATAATACTTTGTTGAAAAACGAAGATATGTATGTCATAGCTAAGTATGTTTCAAGAAACCCTAGATTTTTATATGGTAATTGTAGCCCTTTTGTAGATACAAATACTAGATTCTCAACAGAAGGACTTGTAAAAGCAGATTTTGGAATTAACACACAATATTGGAAAGACTTAAAAATAGAATCCAACTTAAAAGGAAAGCAAAAGTCGGAATATTTTAAAGCAAGAATTTTAACAGAGGAGGGTAAAAAAGACCCTGATGTGAGAAAATTAATTGATAAGTTATATACTAATGCACAATATGAATTTTTGGTTGATGCTCTTGCCAACCTTATAAATTATAGTGTACTAAACACTACATTTCAAACTTTAGGTGAAAGACCATCAACTTATGATAAAATATACACTAATTTAAATTTTGAATCTTTACCATATGGAATTATAAACTCCATAAATACAGGAACTTACAAGCATTATATAGATTACACAGGTGAAGCACTTGGAATTCAGGAAATCAAAGAAATGGCAATAGCCTTATCGCCTGTAAATCTTAAATTTACCGATTCTACGGCTGCAAATACAGGAAAATATTTTCAGATAGTTGTCAATAATGACAATGATAGTATAAAGTTAGATTATAAGTTAACAAGAGCAAGAGGCTACATAAAAAATGCAAAAACCTATATTTCTAAATCTTTACAATTAACTGAAGAATACGACTACAATTGCTCTCCACTTTCTTTAGAATCATCTACAGACCAATCTTATTTTACAGGTTTCTTTACTAAAGACACAATTAATAAAGAAGCAAGTGATATATCATTAATGCAAATTTCAGATAAAGCTAGTTGCACCGAAAAAGATTTAGAAAAAATACAAAAGCAAACAGATTTAGTTGAATCTCTTCCGGTTAATGAAAAATACACAAAGGTTACAGGAATAAGAGGTAAAGAAATTTTGCAAAATGTAATGCCTTTTAGTTGTATTAGTAGAAACTTTTACGATGCCTCTAATAATATCTTTAAAAAAGAAAGAGGTCAATATGCAATATCATCTAAATTATATTTTGATAAACAAAACGAATCATTTATTAATGTTAGGTCAAACGATTTATTTTTTGCTTTGTCTTGTGCTACTTATGGAGATAACAAAGAAGATATAATAGATATTTATTTTAATGAAAATAAAAATGAGGCTTATTTTGTAAATAAGAACGCAGAGCAGTATGGATATTGCAAAGGAATTTCTTCTGATTTCTTATCTAACTCTGAACACATAATTTATGCTGAACTTTTTAAGCCATCATTATCAATTCAGCAAAAGACATTATTATTTGAAGAACAAGATGTAAGACCTGTTTTATTAGCTGAGAATGTTATTGAAGAATCAGAGGGATTAGAAGAATCAATTCAAAGACAATCTAAACTTATTGATATTCAAGATGGTGAACTTTTTTACAAATTACTTTTAAAAAGTATAACATCATACATTTATACTTATGCTGAACAAGTTCAAATTAAGGATAAGTCAGGAAAATTTAATTTAGTTTGGCAAAACAAAAAGAATCCAAAATGGTCACTTGATGCATCTGAGGGCAAGTATTATAAAAACAAAGATGGAAATTTTCAATGGAGTAATCCTGATTATTTTTACATATATGATGTAAGAGAAACTTTTTGGAAGAATAATCAAAATATGACAATCAAAGAAGTGTTGGCTTATTTTGTTACAAAAGGAGGAAGTTCAAGAGATAATTCTAGTTATTTCAGAAAATTATGTCAAAGAATTTTAGGTATTGATTATTTTGTTTTTTCAAAAAAACTGTTTCCAATACTATTACAAGAAGGACACATTTGTATTGAAGAATTTGATATTGCTATTGGTTCAGGTCAAGTAACAAATAGAAAGTATTCATACAGTTATGAATATGTATCGGGAGATGTTTATAAAAAACTTAATAAACTACAAGGAGAATTATCAGATAATATAAGAAAATATTACGGAGAGAATAAAGGAAACATAATTATAGACAATCAATTTGCAATTCTTGAAAAAGCAATACCTGAGCCTCTTTCATTTGGAGATAAAGACCCAAATAAAAATCTTATTGTAAATGTTCATAATCCTATATTCTTTGCTAGTGATGATGGTTTTGTTGGTAGAATTGGAAAAGGTTATGGTGTTTTCAGAGATGGAAAAGTAAAAATATCTACTGTAGAGCAAGGGGATAATATGTATAACCCAATTAAAATAGGAGGTTCTTCAAGACAAACTGCCTATGATGAGTTTAAGAGAAACAACCCTCTTAACTTAACTAATAATCACTTAAAGAAATTTTATGAATGGATAATGTTCGGAAAAGGCATTGATTTTATAAGCAACCCGTTCTTAAAGCAGAATGAGTTTTTATTGATAGAGGGATATGTTTTTCCTATTCCATCCGCACAATTCATAACGAAACATATTCTTCCAAAATTTGAAAAAATAATTGAAGATGGTAGTAACATAAAGGCACCCTTAGAATTTATTCCTGAATTAGTAAAGAGTCAAAAAACATTTACAAGAAGTAATTTATATAAAAAGAGTGACCGTTATCAATTTAGCAACTTAACTCAGCAAAGTAGAGAGAATCTTATAAAAGTAGGTTTAGTAGAAGATAAACCTAAAGTAGAAGTTGAGTTAAAAATTGCAGACCCAAAAGACAGAGAAAATACAATTACAGTTAAGCAAATGTTTACTCCAATAACTGAGGAGGAAGCAAAAAGAATTTATAATGTAATTACAGACAAATACAAAAAACTTGAAAGTGATATTATTGTTGAAGGTAATACATTATTTACCGCATTTTGTAAAACACAATTAAAGCCTGATTATCGTATTTATTTGGAGAAACTATGGAACTCTACATACAATAATATGGCAATTTCAGACTATACAAAATTTCCAATATTTGTAGAGCACTCAAGATGGTTTGGTAAAATGCCAAGACCTTTCTTATTTAATTTACGAGAAGCACAAGTTGAGGGAATGAAATTTTCCGTTGCTAACAAAAACGCAGGTCTATTGGCTCACGAGGTAGGATTTGGTAAAACAACTACTTCTATTGCAATGATGTCACATATGATTTTGACAGGAGAAAGCAAAAGAACAATTGTATTTACTCCTAATCAAGTTTATGAAAAATTTGCTGATGAAATTATTGGTAGAGATACAACAGGTGTTTTAGGCTTATTATCAAATTGGCAAGTAATTGAAAAGAACAAAAGAGAAAACAATAAAGATGCGGTTAATGTAGTAATGTTTGGAAATGGTTCTCAAAAAATATTATTTGGAACTAAAGATAAACAAGGCTTAAAAGAATATAATGAGGAAGAATTGCAAATTATAGATGCTTGGAATGGAAGAAAAGGCGAGGGTGTTTTAGCTGAAGTAAAAAAACAAATATCAAACTTACCGGCAGGTAGAGCCACATTTTTACCGGAGGACACTTTACCAATTATTAAGTTTAGTAATGGAAAAGTAGAAGGAGGAAGATTTTCTGAAACCTCTATAAAGTCAAGTGCAGAAGAATGGTATGAAGAGTTCTTATTTGATTACTTACCTACAAAAATACCTCAGCTATTTGATGATGGACCAATACAAGAGGCAAGTGAAGAAATAATTAATAAAATCAAAAGGTTAATTGATTATAATATTGCACAAGTAGATAGTGAATTTGAAAGAATTAAAACGGGATATAGATATACTTATCAGGACTTTTCAGGCGATAAAAAACTGAAAATAAAAGAATATCCACAGTCAATACAAGAATGGTGGAAAAAAGCAGACCCTAAAGCAAATAAGAATATAGAAAACTATGCTATTGCACAAAGTTCATATCCACAAAAAGGGTGGATAGATAATCCTTCGGATGCACTTAAAGATGGTGTGATTACTCAAGCACAGTATGATAAAATTGTTTCTGAAACAAAAGCCTTAAATACAGAATGGGAAGGTGCATTGACAGAAATAGGAGTTAGTAAAATTAAATCACTTGAAAACAAAGTAGGTTTAGAGTTCTTTAATCCTATAGGTAGTAAGAATACAGGAAAAGTTACGGCTTTATTAAAAAAGATTGAAGGTATGTTAATTGATGTATTAGGCATCTACAGACCTGAAGTTTTAAAACCAAATAAAATTGTGCTTTGTTCTCATCAAGCTATTAAACAATTCCGTGCTACTTCAAAAGCTAGAGAAAAGGCTAAGATGTATGTTCAAAATGTAGAAGATGTAAGATATGTTAATAAGAGCACTAACAGGTTCTTTGATAATTTAGCAAATCAACCTTTATCATTAAGAAAATTAAATATTGATGGGATTTGTGTAGATGAAATACATAATTTCAATAATCTTATTAGTAAGCCAAGAGAGCATATGCTTTCCAATGTTGCACCATTACGGGGTGGTCAGAAAAAGGTTGACAAGGACTTCCACATATTACCAACAATGAGTGCAAGTGCGGCTCTTAAATTTTTACCGGATGGAGAGAATATAAACTCTACTCAAGGACTTCAGATAGAAGATAATACTAACTACCATCATCCTTTTAAAAGAAATATAAAAACAGAAAAATACGAGGCTCAAGCAGCTTATAGATTAAAGTATTATTCATCAGGTAAGGGAAGTTTAACTACTGCTCCATCTAATTTAATGGCTTTAGTATTTCAAATTCAATCTAAAGAAGAGAATCAAAATGTTAACAATACGATACTAATGTCTGCTACTCCTTTTACAGATAATATATTTCAAATGTTTTCTGTATTTGGTATGACTAATCTTGAAAAGATGAAAGATAGTAACATTATGTCTGTTTGGGACTTCTTTGTAACATTTGTAAAAGAAGAGTGGAGATATAACATTACTCACAGACAAACTTTTGGATTATTTCCTGAAATTAAAAGCTATTATAATAGTGCAGCTATGGCTAACTTTATTAAGTCTATGGCTAACTTTAAGGTATCTGATAAGATTATAGAAGCTACAAGACCACTAAAGTATATTATACCTCAAGATGGGGCTGATGGAGGTTTTCAAGCAGGTGCAAATACATCATCTGTTCAATGGGCACCTGAACTTCAAAATGTTTCTAGTTATATTGAATTAAGTGATGTTCAAAAACAAATTCTAAAGAAAATAGCAGAATATGTTGAGGGGAAAATTGATATTCCATTTGAATACTGTCCTAATTATGGAGAGGCAATAAAAGTTGAAGAAGAAACAGGGTTGATAACTTATGCTAATGAAGAAGTAGAAGAGTCAATAGAAGAAGTAAATGCAATTCTTAAAAAAGCAAAAGAAGAAGAGCAAGAAAGTAATGAGTGGATAGAATTATTTCATAACGCAAGAAAAATATTAGTAGAATTAAGAGAAAAATATCCTGAAGATGGAAGAATTGCTAGTAAACAATCTAAAGTAGACAAGGCATTGTTTGAGCCTGAAACACTTAAAGATATGGCAGATGAAGAGAGTTTATACGATAGTAATTATCAAGATATAGACTTAACTGTAAATAGCAAAAACGAAGTAAGATTAGCTAGAGCAATAGTAGGGCAAGGATTTGGTCAACTATGTGTTATCTCTCCTTATTTACTTAAATGTGATAAGTCAGGAAACACTCCTAATGACCTTTTAAAAGACTTTCCATTATATCCGGATGACAAGTCTAAATCAGCTAAAAACTTTGTGGAAAATAGCCCTAAAATAAAGTATGCAATCGAATGTGCTATTAACACTATTACTAACGACTCTAAATCTATTGCCAATGACAAACAGGTCGGTGGTCAAATAATTTATGTTAATAAAGGAAAAAGTATGAAGTATGGTGGTAACTACTATAATTTATATGAAATGATTGAAACATATATAGTAGATAGAAATGTAAAATACTACGATAATATTGAAGAAAAGGAAAAGGTTATCACTAAAGACCAAATAGGAATTATTACAGGAGGTATGTCAAAAACTGTTGATGCTACTGACAAATTTAATAATGTAATGTTAGATGAAAATGGTGATAAGAAAAAAATTGGAACTAGAGAGGATATTAGAGATAAGTTTAATGATGGAAGAATAAAAATACTAATAGGTTCATCTGCTATTAAGGAAGGAATTGATTTGAACAAAAGGGCACATACTTTATATGTTTTAGATAGTGATTTTTCTCCATCTAATGCTATGCAATTAGAGGGTAGAATTTGGAGGCAAGGAAATATGTGGGAGTTTGTACGAATAGTATATGTTCTTGGTAGAGATAGCATAGATGCATTTATTTATTCAAAACTTCAAACGAAGATTAATGAAATTAAAGTAATGCTAGAGCAGGGTGTTTATGAATTAAATAAAACACAATACACTATAAATGCTAAAGAAAGAATTAGAAATATAATCTCTGATATTGACCAATTAACTGATTTAGCTTGGCAAGATAAAGTTGATGAATTGAACGCAAAGGTTTCAAGATATTCTGATATAAAAGGAAAACTCAATACCATTAAAAACAATTATGGTAATGTTAAAGAGTCTTATGACAGATATGTTTTCACTATGAATCAATTATACAAATTAGTGATAGACAGAGAAATTAGAATGTTAGCTGACAAAGAAAAGACAAGACTAGATATTCAAAAACAATATGAGTATCAAGTAGATAGTAGAGGAAGAGGAAGTGCTTGGAAAGAAGAGAATAAATTTGTTCCGGTTTCTATGAGTGATGCAATTGATATTATTCAAAAAGAAATTGATAATAATAATATAATATTAGAAAATCAAGATATATACCTAAACTCCTCATCACAAATGACAGAGGTTAATGAAGTAGCTGATAAAGTAAGAAGAATGATTAGGGCAAGAAAAGGAGAAATTCAAACTATTCTTGATTTAGAACCTGATGAGCAAAATTTAGAAATGTCAAGGACAACCGAGGAATCTTCTTTAGGAAAGCAAATTGTTAAAGTAATTTTTGGAAATCAAACAGGCAAAAAAGGCTTTACTTATGATGCTTTGGTAAGAAGAGTAAATGAATTTGTAACAGGTTCTGAAAATGAAAGTATTATGTCTAACTATTACTACTTAATTGAGAATCAAGTAAAAGATGAAAAAACAAAGGAGAATTATTCTATCTACGATATTGATGAATTAATAAGTAGTGCATCTAATAAAATAATCGAAGGTCAACAAGAATTAGATAGCGAGAAAAAGTGGAAAGAAAAAAGAAGAGTAGTAGAGAAGGAAATTCAAGAGGCGAACTCAAAAAATAGAGGCGATAATCTTGAAACATTAATTGAAAATTTTAATAGGTCTATGCCATTATTAAAAATAAGAGTAAAATAAAATAAAAAATGAGAAAGTTTTTAGACACATTTCCTAATGTAACAATTGAACAACTGTATTCAGTTTATCCTAGATATGATTCTTTTTTAAAAGAGTTACAAAGTTTAGATAAAAAAGTTAAAAAGGGTGTTTCTCCTCAAATTGAAGAGCAATACGAGTTACTTATGAATACATTCGATACTTTCTTGTTTAAGCCGGAAAGCATTGAAAGGTTTAATAAAACTTATACTAATCCACTTGCTCAACTTGACCTTTCCTTACTTCCTAAAAAAGGAGTTGCATTACCAATAGAAGAAAGAGAAGAAATAGAAGAAGATTTAGAAAGAGAAATAAAAGAACTGTCTGATAAATATCAAATTGACCAAAAAAGAATTGAGGAAATTATTGAAGAAGATGAGTCAGTAAAACCTAAATTAATTGGACAGGACATACCAACTAGAACAAAAGAAGATTTTGATGAAGAAGATAGGTTTGTTGGAATAACTTGGAATTATGATTCTTTTAAGCAAAGTGAGTTCAAACTAGCTTTAGCTATGATGAAACAGGGTTGTAAATTTTACTATACAACTTATGCATCTAAACATTTTGCACTATTCAAGTTAAAAGGAATGGGTAGAATAATTATCGAAACTTCAGAAGAAAGATATAGTTATGAAAACCTATTTCAATCTTCAAGTCAAGACTTAAAAGTTTATATGTTGAATGATAACGAAAAATCGTTAGAAACCATTTTTAATGTATTTAAAGATGCTTGGGATATGGATGTAGATTCTTATTCAAAAGTAGATGATGAATTTTTATACAATACACCTTACATATTATCTTCAATAAAATTAGATATACTTTGGAAAGAAGCGGAAATATTGCAGCAATCAAAATCTATTGCATACGCATCTAATTACATAACTAAATATTTTTCATTATATACTCCACTAGAAAAAATATGCACACTACAAATGTGTAAAGAAGTTCATTCTAATTTGAATGTAGACAGAAATGTAAAAGCACAAATTGAAGATAACATAAAAACTCAAAGTTTCTACATTGAAGGAATTGGAAATGTAAGACATTCAGATAATATATTAGAAGAATTAGTAAAGGATAATTTCTTGGATATTAATTATAATCCTACAGTATTGGGTAATGTTTTGTTAACTTATAATATGACAGGTCAACCCCTTTTAAATCCTTCTTTTAAGCCTTTTATGTATTATATGAATGATTTAGGAAAAGAATTAAAAAATGCTAAAAAAACATTCTATTCTTCATTTAATGGAACCACATTATATCATACCAAACCATTTGTTCAAGACATAACATTTGCACTAGCAATACCAAGTACAGAATTACAAGCTATGGGTGTTGATGATGCAATTCAAGAAGATTCATTCTCAATGAAGTGGCAACAAGAACAAAACTTTAGAGAGTATCAACAATATTTGCCTTTTGGAGCAGGAGGAAACTTGAGCATTAGAAAAATGCACGAAGCTAGAGAGCAGAGAGGCTCTACAAAAGACAAGATAATGTTTAGGGATTTAGATAGAAAAGAACTTTATATAGCAGGAACAATAAACCCAAACTTTAATTATGCTATAAATGGTCAGGACTATAGATATATATGCTCTATGTATGGAGAAGATAACATTAGGATTTTAGGTCCAAACGAATCTCCTTATGTAGGCTCTCCAATTGTATTTTTTCAGATAGTAGATGCCAATAATAATTTATTAGCAGTACAGGGAGCAATTAGAAGCAAAGCCCCTACTACAATGAAAGAAACAAGCAAAGGGGTTTGGGAAGAAGAAAAACAAGATTTAGCATTTCTTGAAAGGGAGAATAAAAAACAAGAAGAACTTAAATTTAGAGGCACTTACATAAATATACCGGCAGGTAGATACCCAAGTGAAGTATGGGATTATGATGAGGTCATAGAAAAGATTGAAACTTTAGACCCTGTATTGACTTTGGAAGGAAAAATGATTGGAAGCAGAGAAGAAATTGCTCCTGCAAAAATTGATGAAAGGGTAGAAGAGAAACCTGAAGAAGATATTATAATTGATTTAGATAATCCTGAAGAGCCAATAGTAGTAGTAGAAGATGAAAGAACTATTCAGACAAGAGAATTAAATACTGAACTTCTTGCTTTGCAAGAGTATGTAGATATGGTTGGAGAGGATGAAGAAGCCGAAGAAGAAATAAGAATTATTAAAGAAAAAATTGAAGCATTAAAATAAAAAATATGGAAGATTACACCAATAAAACAGAAGAAGATTTATTAGAAATCTTAGAGGATTTAAACGAGCAACAAGAAATGTTTGAAGAGGACCTTGATGACCGTGATTATAAAATGATGTATGATAAAAATGCTCAAGAAATAATTAAAATTAATGCGGCTTTGAGTGAACTCAATACTGATGCTCCTGTAGAACAAGATTTAGAGAGCCGTTACAATCCATCAGGTGCAGATTCTCCTCCGGCTGAAGAGTTTGTAGAAACTGTAGTAGAACAAGATTTAGAGAGCCGTTACAATCCATCAGGTGCAGATTCTCCTCCGGCTGAAGAGTTTGTAGAAACTGTAGAAGAACAAGATTTAGAGAGCCGCTACAATCCATCAGGTGCAGATTCTCCTCCGGCTGAAGAGTTTGAAGAAACCGTAGAACAAATTGAAACAAAACCAATAGAAATAAAACAGGTTTCACAAGAAAATTTAGATAATATAAAATTCTCTGACATCAAGGTAGATAATAGTTTATTCTTTGCTAAAGGTGGTGCTATATATGAAGGTGATAAAGTAAAAATAAAAGATAGCGGAACTACAATGAAAGTTACTGACATATCAAAAAACAAAAAAGACCAAGTAGAATTTTCAGGAGAAAAAGGAAGTTATTTAATTGGAGATATTGAGAAAATGGCAAAAGGAGGAGAAGTAATATTTACAGACTTAAAAGATAATACTTCTTCAAGAAAAATTTGGGAAAGCAAAAAATCATCTAATGGTCAAAAATCTTTTGGAGCCTTTGCTCACAAGATAGATAAAAAATATATTGGAGATTATTATTTGTATAAACTAGATGATTATGATGAAAAATTTTACTCACATATTCCTCTAAATGATGGAGAAATGTTAGCAAGAGTTCAAACGGATAATATGGTTAGTGGTGAAATGCCATTAGTAAAAATAAATATTAAAAACGGCAGAGTTTATTTTATGTCTGAGGATAATGATTTAAATAGCGATTATGATGACAAAAATCCAAAGTTTAATAGAGCAAGTGCCAATGTTGTTTTTCTTTCACTAGACAAGGCTATAAAAGATTATGCAAAAGGCGGTTCTACCTACGCAGAGGGTGGCAGAATAAAAAACCCTAAATATACTTATGACCAAAGAGTTAGATATACTGATGAAGATTTGAAAGAACATTTTGAACAACACGGATATAATGTTGATGATGATAATTTTGAAGAAATAGCCATCAAGGAAGATTATATAAAAACTGCCAATAATAAATGGAAAAATAAATATGCAAAAGGTGGCTCTGTAAGAAGAACCAATATAAGTCCATTGTTAAGATATACCAACTTTGAAGATGGATGGATATTTAATTTAGTAAAACTAAACCCTTTAAGAAATCAAGATGGATTAAAGTATAAAGGAAATTATAAGTATGGCATAAGCAGACAAGGACCGGGTAAAAATCAAGAGGTTTGGCAATATGCAACATTAGAAGAGGCAAATAAAAAGTATGATGAATTAATTGATTTAGGAAAAACCTATTCTAAGATAAAAACTAAAGGAAATATTTCTAAAAACTATGCAAAGGGAGGTACCATAGACAAAAATTTAACTTACAAAGGAGAAGTTGTTGGATTTAAAGGTGATGATACAGGCGGAGCAGTTTTATTAGGAGATATTGATATTCCTAAAAATAGCACACCAAAATCTATTATAGAATTAGCAAAAAGTAAATTTAAAAGAACTTGGTATGTTGAAGTATCTAAAGATGGAGAATATCTCTATGAAATAGCTGATGACTCATACAAAGGAGAATATCCAATGGTAACTGCCTACGCAAAAGGTGGTAAAATATCTATAAAAGAATTGGATAAATTTGACAATGCACTCGATAATGGGGATGATGTTGTTGTTTATGATAATCAAGGTATTAAATATATTTATCAAGGTTCTTCATACGAAAAGGATTCTGTTGCTACAATGAAAGGTTTTGATGAAAGCACTTGGAGAATGTTGCCTTTAGAAGAAGTTGAAAAAATTGAAATTGAAAATTACTACGCAAAAGGTGGAGTTACACCTCACTACAATGCAGTAGCTTTAGAGCACAGACATAATTTAAAATATGGAGATTCTAAAAGATTTGCTAGTGAAAAAGAAGCTATTGAATGGGGAAAGAATAAATTCAAAGAAGATGGGGTAGGATTAGTTGAAATTGATAGAGTACGACCAAAAGGAGAAAATCCTAAAGACTTGCTAATTGATACTGTTTATAGAGTAAACGATACTTATCCTTTGGGAGAAAGAGTAGTAATGAAGCCATTTGAAAAAGGTGGCGAAGTTATAACAGATAGTTTTGGAGATAAATATGAATTAAGAGAAGATGAAGAAATAAATATTAATGACTATGTTTATTTTGGAGATACAGGAGATATAAGTGTAGTGGAAGATGAAGAAGATTTAGAGTTCGCAAGAGCAGGAAAAACTAAAGCAGTACCTTATGCAAAAGGGGGAGAAACTGATTCACCAATAACAAACTATAAGAAAAATATAATGGGAACCACATCTTTTGACCTAAAGGTTAAAGGTATGAGAAAGCCACAAGATTTTATAGTATATCCTATTACTGAGAAAACTGATAAAATTAGAATTCAAAGTGACAAGAAATTTGGAGAGATACACTTGCCTACCGGAAAAGGTATTTTAAGCAAATCAGGAAATACAAGTTGGCACTTAGCTTCAGATATGATGAATAGGAATGTAAATACTTTTGAGTTAAGTGAAGCAGAATTACAGGAGTTTATAAATCAAATCAAATCTACTTCAGGAAAAAGTGTTGGTAGTTCTTTTGTTAAATCTGACAATAGTGGAGCAAGATTACTTGAAGATGGAGGAAAGCTAGATATGAATGAAGTAGACATATATCAAGGCTTGGATGGAGATTATACTATAGTAATGCACGGAGATGTATATGAAATGAACCATCATACTATGCCAAATATGAGTATAGATATGTATGCAGGAAACAGAGCAGAATTCCCTGCTGACATAAGCCATTGGGGTAAAACAATTACTTATGAAAAGGCTCCAATTGTAATAAAAAATAAAATTGAAAAAAGAGCCGAAGAGTATAATAAACAATTTGAAAAAGGTGGTAGAGTGTTTGATACAGATAATTATGGGGAGGTGAGTGTAAGTTTCGCTATGTTGGAGGTAGACCGGAATAATTTAGAAGAAGGTATTGAAATAAAAGGAGATGATATAGAATTTACGGAGATAATGGGATATTATGATGTAGATGATTTAACTAAAAGTGAAGTAGAAGATTTGATTGAAAAATATGAAGGCAATACATTATACGACCCTGATGAAGATGATTATTACACAGAAGAATATGAAAAAGGTGGTAAAGTAGATTTAAAAAAGTTTGACAAAGAAATTGCAGAACAAATAGATATTCTTGAATCAATGATAAAAGAAGAAAAAGATGAGGGATTGCGTAAAGAATTGATGGAAGAAATTGAAAAAATGAAAAAAGTATTATAGGTTATGGATAGAGAAAAAAAGAAAAAACTATTAGCTATAAGAAATAGTGAAAGAGAAAAAGGCAATTATAATTCTTATGCTGAAATATTTGATAAGAAAAACAGTAAAGTTGAAGAAGATTTTCCCGAAAATCCTAACGACATAACTAAAGATGAATTACACGAACATTTCGATTTAAATGATGATGGAAAAGTAACTTTAGATGAGTATGCAGAGCACATCAATTATCATTGTAAAAATCCGGATGTTTTAGAGGAAGAATTTGAGAAAAAAGAATTTGCTGAAGGCGGCTATATACCTTTTAGTGAAAGAGAATATTTTGAAAATTATATGAATGACTTTTATGGGAATAAAGGAATCTATGCTAAAGACTATGATGGTGGATTTTCATTACAAGAAATAAGAGTTGCAGTAGACAAATACATACAAGACTCTAAAACTAATTGGGGCGGAGCAGATAGTGTTGATAGAGAACTAACAAGAGATAGATATTTAATTCCTGCTCGTTATCCTAATAAGCCAACTGAATTTAAAAAAGGCGGTAAGACCAAAGAGGCAAAGACTTGGAAAGAAAAATATAATAAAAAGTATGGAAATGATTTAGATGCATCAAATTCATTATCGGATATAGCAGAAGATACCGGTGTTTCAAAAAAAGGAATTCAAAAAATATACAATAAAGGCATAGGAGCCTATAAAACTAATCCATCAAGTGTTAGACCTAATGTTAAATCAAAAGAGCAATGGGCTCAAGCTAGGGTGTATAGTGCGGTAATGGGAGGTAAAGCAGCTAAGGTAGATGAAAAGGAATTGAAGATGGAAAAAGGCGGAGAACTTTGGGTATCAAGTCCTTATGAGAGAGGTGGTGCCTTGTCAAAAGAATTTAAATTTGATAAGAATTTTGTTATTTATGTTCCATCTACTTCTAATGTAGGAGATAAAATATCTGAGGAGGAGTTAGAAAGCAGAGTCAAAGAAGTGGAAAATTATGTAGCTAATGAATTTGGTGGATATACTGAAACCGAAACAGATGGAGGTTACAAATCTCAGTCAGGAGAAATAATAGAAGAAGATATAGTTAAAGTATCAGTATTTGCTAATGAAAAGGATTGGAGTAAGAATGAATCAAAAGTAGTTTCTAAAGTAAAAGAATGGGCTAGAAAATGGGGTCAAGAAGCTATAGGTTTTGAATATGAAGGAGATTTATATTATATTGACAACGAAGGAAAGTTTAAAAAAGGAGGGCTTACACCTACAAAAGCTAAACAAATACTAGATGATGGTATTGCAAATGGAAAGAAATTAACTGATAAACAGAAAAGATACTTTGGTGCTATTTCATCGGGCAAAGCAGATAGAGTTAGAGCAAAATCTCGTATGAAAAAAGGAGGAAAAGTCAAAAAATTAAAGTCAGATGAATCACTAAAAGTTAATTTTAGTTTGGACTATCTTTATAATCAATTAAAAGTAAGTTTAGAAAATTTAGATGCTAGTGTAACATCAGATGAAAAACGAATTAATTCATTTAGGGCAGAGTCAATACAAAAATTGATTGATAAAAACTTAAAGAAGTTAACAACATTAAAGTAGTAATATTAAATTAACCATACAAATGTAGTAAGTTATTTTAAAAAATAATATATTTGTAAAATAAAACAATAGAAAATGGCAAGTAAAATAGAAGAATTAAAGAAGAAAATTAAGAGCCAAGAAGCCTTAAAATCTACTTTTGTAAAGAAAGGAAATAAAAAGTTTGCTGATAAGGTAGAGGTTAGGATAAAAGCTGCTAAAGAAGCACTTAAAGCCTTGGAGAATGAAGAAAAAGCTAAAGCAACTAAAAAGTCAGAAACTGACAAAAAAGCCAAAGAAAAAAAATCTAAGAAAATAGCAGGAACATATTCTAAGGAGGATTGTAATAAAATCCTAGCAGAGATGAAGGCAAGATATATAAAGGCAGAAGATACAACTGAAAAAAATATTAAATCAGGAAGAGCAATCAAAGATGGTTCATTAAAACCAAGTACATCATTGAAAAATGAAGCTAAAACTATTGAGAGTAAATCTGATGCCGGTCAGAAGATTACCAAAAGTGAACAAAAAGCCATTGCATTCAATATTGAGTCTATTGTTAAAAATTGTGTTGAAATGATACAATATAAAAAAGATGCAGACCAATTAATAAAAGATTTGATTAAAAAATTAGGCGAGATAAGAGCCGACATAGCATCCGGAAGATTGAAGCCCGGTGCACAAAATTAATTATTAACTAAACTTATACATTATGTACCCACACCAAGTTTTAATGGAAGAGCAGAAACTTCAAAAAGAAAATCTGACAAGAGAAGCACAAAATTATTTAAAAGATTTTAATCATTTTCATAGAGGAGTTTCTTTAAAGCAATCAAGAGCAGAAAAAAAAGGCAAAGATTTTGAAGTATCAGAATCTGACACACAAAAATTAATAAGATTATCAAAATCAGTTTGTGTTCAGATTTATGAAGATATGAATACCACAAGGCAAGAAGCCGTAGCTAGAAAGAAAGAAGAAGAAAGACTACAACAAGAAGCCTTAGAACTAAAAAGAATTCAAGAAGAAGAGGATTTAAAGCGAACAGAACAGGCAGAAGCTAAAAGATTAGAAGAAGAAAAATTGAAAGAAGAGCCTGAGTCTAAACCTAAGCAAGAGGGAAATTCACTTTTTGATTACTTTTTTTAATATATAATTATGGCTAGAACAAGAACAAGAAAAAGAACTCAGCAAACAATTAATACTTCTACACCTGAAACTAAGTATGGGCTAATTCCTGTTAATAATCTAACATATGGAAATCCTAATGCAGCACAAGATATACTTATTAGAAAAGAAGGAGATTTTGATTACATAGCAAATTATTTTATGGATAAACCCTATCCAAATAATGATGGTACTTATGCCGCTAAAGAGTTAAAGGATATACAAAAAGATATGGAAAAACTCCAACACGATAAAGTTGTGGAGTTAAGTATCAAATTTGATGAAGATTTAGAAGGAATGTTTCTTGATACTGCATATAAATGCGGAGTTTCAAATCCTGAAGGTTTTGTAAAAGAATTATATAAAGATATAAATCCAATTATAATGAAGTTAAAATTTTATTATAATAGAATAAGACCTTATCAACTTGCAAATATTTATAAGTTTCCTTTGAACCCAATGCCTACGGTATCTGCTCAGTCACCTTCATACCCTTCAGGTCATACAGTACAAAGCAGGGTATTTGCAGAGATATTATCTTTTCGTTATCCCGACCAACAAGATATGCTAACTAAATTTGCTGATAAATGCTCTAAATCAAGAATAATTTTAGGAGTTCATTTTCCTTCTGATGAAGTTTTTGGTAAGCAATTGGCTCAGGGTATTATTAACGATGACAACTTTAAAAATAAATATTTTAATGCAAGTAAAATTGCAGAAAGTATAGGAGATAGCAAAAGCCCAATAAAGAATTATGTAAATAATAATCCGGGGACAGAAAATTATTTTGATTCACAACAAAATTATGGAATCTCTAATGCAGTACAAAACAGTCCTCAAGGCAATCAAGGACAAAATCCTAATAGATTTGCTCCACCTAAAACAGTAAATGAAAATGAGGTATTTGGAGGGCTTCCTAAAGCACCTGAAGGAGGTATGCCTCCGTTTGGTCCTAAATAAACATAAGTATATGAATACTAAAAAATATCATTGGATATTAGATGCAGGTCACGGAGGATTGAATCCTGAAACCGGAGAGTATCAAACAAGAGGTAAAAGAAGCCCGGTATTCCCTACTCCAAATAAATATGCAGGAGAAGTATTGTATGAAGGAGTAAGAAATAGACAGGTTTTACATTGTTTAAAAGAGTTACTAGATGAAAACAACTACGAATATAGTGTAGTATCAGAGGAATGGAGAGATAATTCTTTAAGCGATAGAGTTTCAAAAGCTAATTTAATAGCTGAAAAGATAGATAACTGTATATATGTATCAATACATCATAATGCTTACGGAAAAGGTTGGAATAATGCACACGGATTGTCAACTTATCATTATCCAAAATCAGACAAAGGATTAAGATTAGCATCCATATTTAATGATAATGTTGTTGAGGAGATGAAATGGAGAAATAGAGGTATTAAAACCGCTAATTTTTATGTATTAAAATATACATCAATGCCTTCAGTATTAACTGAAAATGGATTTATGACCAATTTAAAAGAGGCTGAAGTTCTAATGAGTGATGAAGGTAGTTATCAACTTTCATTATCACATTTTAAATCAATACAAGAAGTAACCGAGAGAGGATTAAAGTTCTTGTAAAAAAAAAACACAAAAATGATTTGTTTAATAAATTTTTTATATATTTGTAGCTTAAACAACTCTTTTTTACAAATTGTTTATTCCTTAGAATTCAGTCAGGTTGGTGCCTGACTTTTTTTTTGTTTATGTTGTATAGAAAAGTCATTCCCACCCCAATAGAAAAAGTAGAATTAGGAAAGAAAAAGAAATCTACCTACTACTTAACCGCAAATTTATTTTATAGTAGTGTTCATTACCAAGTTAGAAAACAAGTGGTCGATGAAGCTAAACAATTTTTACTTCCTCACTTGCAAGACTGTCCGGTTCTTGGAAGCAATCTAAGTATATCAATAGGTTATCAAACAGACAAAAACAATCATTTCGATTTAGATAATAAAGCATTTTTTTGGCAAAAGGTATTATGTGATTTGCTTAAAAGAATGGGAAAAATAGAAGATGATAGTGTTCATCATATACAACAGATTCATTATTTCTTTCAAAAAGGAGAGCCAAAAATAATTATTCAAGTAAATAGGTTGTAATTGCAATTTTTTTTTTTACTTTTGTTGCAATTAGTAATTATTTATTAAAATAAAATTATTCATTCGTGAAACACACCAATTCTTTTGAACTCATTAAAAAATTAATGAAACTCGTTGATGAGAAAGGAATCGAAAAGGCAAAAAAAATTATAGATAAAGGACTAAAAGAAGGATATGAAAATCAAGATTATCTTTTAGCTTATATTATCAAAACAACTTGCAAAAATTTCAACATATCAGAGAGTGAACTGTTTCTAGGCAAAAGCAGGAAGTTTGGTGTTAGAACAAAAGCACGAGCAATGTTAGTATTACTAATCAGAGAACATCTACATTGGTCACAATCTCAAATATCTCAAAATCTTAAATTAAATAAAGCGACTGTAAGCAGAGATATGCGTTATATGGAAAATTTGAATCCGAAATTTCCTGAAGAAAAAAAACAAAATAATAAATTAATTAAAATAAACAACGATATTAAGATATTCGTTGAAAATAATAAATAATATGTCTGAAAACACTACACCGGATTATTCGGAATTATCTACTCCTGAAAACTTCAACCCATTTGATGAGCCGGTAGTTCAAAGGGAATATACAAAACCCAAGGTATCTTATGACCCTGCTTCAATAACAAGCATTCCGGAGCCAATGTATCAGCAACCGAATTTAGATGAATTACAAGAGGATGATTATGAAGATGATAAACCTGCTTCAAAAAAGGAAAAGCCCTCAAAACCTAAATCAGGATTTGGAAGCGATGACCCTTTTGTAAATAACGACCTGCAAGATTATAGTAAAAAAGATGCCGATGAAAGTGCTAGTTTGATGGTAGACACTTTTTTAGAAGGATATAAAGTTGCACATACATTTGGACAAAAATACTTTTCATTAAGTGAAGAAGAAATTGTTAAAAAAGCTATCAAGGGAGAGATAAATCCTGATATGCGAATCCCTATTTCTCAGACTCAAACAATTTCAGTTCAAGAGTTTATTGGAGAATATAATAGACAGGTAACTGAAGTATTAGTAGTTGATGATGAGTTTGTAGAAAGTGTAAGACCCGTAATGATTAGAGTATTCTCTTCAAGAGGATATGGTTTGAGTGATGAGCAATTCTTAATGGTAGCATTTGGAAAAGATATAGTTCAAAAAGGAGCACAACTTTATACATTCAAAAAATCACTTACACAATCGTTGAAAATGATGACAGAAATGTATAATGCTCAAGTAAATCCTGAGTTTAACTCTAGTTCTCAAGGAGCAACAGGACCAAGACCACAAAGTCCTCCTCCTCAGTCACCTCCACCAAATCCTCCTAAGCCTCAATCACCACCTCCGCCACCACCAACTCCGGAGCCTGAAGCACCATCTGCTTTAAGAGAAGAAGAGGTGTTTGGAGGGCTTCCGAAACAAGAAGAAATTGCAAACCCTATAAAACAAACTGTAGAACAGGAAATGAATTCTCCGAATGAAGATGAAGGAACTTTTCACGATGATATGGAAGATGAAATAACCGTAGTTCCAAAAAGAAGAAGAGGCAGACCTAGAAAAAAAATGAGGTTAGAGCCAACAGAAGAAGAAAGTAAAACAACAATTATAGAAGCTACAGTTGAAGATGTAGATTTAAATAAAGGTTTCGATATGTCAGATGCTATGGAAGCTGAAGAAAAATAATTAAACTTAGTATTAACCCAAAAATGAAATTATGAAAATAATTATTTTTTTAGTAGTTCTTATTCTTTTTGGTTTTTCTATTTATTCTTTGTGTAACAGAAAAGGAAGTTGTGAAAATGATTCTTCTAAACCCAAAGACAAAAGAGTAGAAAGTATCAAGAGGGCTCAAAAGAACCTGCATCCTCAGTACAACAAAAATGTTGACAGAGGACCTAGAGGAAGATTTACGAAAAAGAAATAGAAAAATGAAATACAGAAGGAAAAAGGTTTTAGTCTGCGGACCACAATCAGATATAAAAGATTATTGCTTTGATGAGTGGGCAGAAAATGTAAAAAACTTTACCTATCCTGAATATGATGTTTTTCTTGCGGACAATTCTTTGACAAAGGACTTTAGTGAATATATTAAAACCAAAGGTTTTGATTGTATTAATGTAACTGAAGAAGATAACAAAGATTCTGTTTTAAAAAGACTAGCGATTAGTCACGAGTTGTGTAGGCAGTATGCTTTAAGAAAGAATTACGACTACATACTTCATCTCGAAACAGATGTGTTTCCTCCACCTGATGTAATTCAGGACTTAATGTTTGAAAGAAAGCCCGTAATAGGTGCCTTGTATCAGTTAAACGATAACGAGAATAGGCAACCTATGTTGAATAGAATATCATCAGACTTAGATGACCATAGATGTTCTATTTCAGGGGCAAGTAACAACTTTATGATAGATGGAAAGCCTGTTCAAACATTGTCAGCAGGTTTAGGGTGCATTTTGATTGCAAGACCGGTATTTGAAAAGTATGATTTCAGATATATAGAAGGGCAAAGATGGTTTCCTGATGTGGTTTACATAAACGATTTATATCGTAATGGTCAAAAATATTTTGCTCATACAGGTATAATATGTAAACATAAGAATTCAAAATGGGGAGAATTTGGAAAAGATTATAATTAAAAAATAAACACAATTAAAATATGAATCACTTTGCAAACAACGGAAAAGAGTATTTAAGGAAAGAGCCAAAAAAAACTCATTATAAAGACTTTAAGTGGAAAATGCCCGGAGATATAACAAAATATATAGGCGAAAGAGATAAGAAGAGAGATACTTCTATGAAGGGTCAAAAAGAAAGATTAGAGGGGCAGTTAGAATTGCGAAAAAAATATGTTGAACTTTTAGAAGATAAAGAAAAATGTCTTAAAGAATATATTGCACATCCTATTGAGGATAATAAAATGCTATTAGATGTAGCACAGGCAAAAATAGATGCTCATAATATTAAAATAGAAATCGTATCTCAAAAAAATGTTTATGTAGACACATATATTTATTACAAAGAAGATTTTATGAAACGATTTGAAGCAGGTGAAAGTGAAAAAAAAGTGAATGACTATAAAAAAAAATAAATGTTAGCTAACTATAAAAAAAATATAGATGGAGTAGTTAAGCAAATAAATTGCAAACCGTATATATATTCTAAAGAATATTCAGATAGCAGGTATTCAGTATTTAATGACAGGGGAAATATACTTAACCTAAGATTAGGATATATTATTGGCTCAATAGGTCATATTCCAAAATCGTTAATGGATGTTGGATATGGCAATGGAGATTTTTTAGATGCGTGTAAAAACTCAATAGATGTTCTTTATGGAAATGATGTAGAACCTGCATATCCTTTAAAAGATAATATAAAATTTGTAAAAGATATAACCTCTGTTGAGGTGGATGTGATTACATTTTTTGACAGTTTAGAGCATTTTAATGATATTGAGTTTGTAAAAGATTTAAAGTGTAAATACGCAGTTATATCTCTTCCTTGGTGTTGGGGGGCATCAGATGATGAATGGTTTAATAATTGGAAACATAGAAAGCCTGATGAACATTTGTATCACTTTGATGAAAAATCATTAGAAAAATTTATGAAAAGAATGGGTTTTGAAATTATTAATTATACTAACATAGAAGATAAAGTTAGAATTGATAAAAATTACACACCAAATATATTAACTGCTACATTTAAAAAATTATAGAATGAGAGAACCAAAGCTAGGAATGGCAGTAGGAAAAAAAGGGATTGGTAAAACTTATCAAACTAAAATACTTATTGAATCCTATGTTTATGGAAATCCATCAAAAGGGGTTCTTCCTCGTAGAGTATTAATTTTAGATGTTAATGATGAGTTTGTAGATTATAAAGCTATATCTATGAAAGATTTAGTAAGATTTTCTGTTATGCCTACCGCAGAAATAAGAAGGGTAAGACCTTTTAATGAGCAAACAGGAATAAGACTTACTTTAAAAGAAATAGCAAATCAATTATGGGATATACTACACTATTTTAGAGGGGGTATGTTATTGATTGAGGACATTAATAAGTATGTAGGTGACCATCTTCCAACAGATATTGTAGGTGCTATTTGCTCCAACAGACACACAGACTTAGATATTATTATGCATTTTCAGAGTATTGGAAGAATAACAACTAAAGTATGGCAAAATGCTAATTGGTTGAGGTTTCATAAAAACTCAGATAGTATTGAAAGACATAGAAATAAATTTCCTGATAAATACGAAATGTTTAGTATAGCTGAAAATATAGTAAACACACAGTATTTTAATGATAATCCTAGATATTTTATGTATGTAGATTTAGATGAAGAAAAATTAAAAGGAAAAATGTCTGAAGCAATTATAAATAATGGAATAGATGAATACTTATCTAAAAATTTTAATTCCGTAGTAAAACCTGCTATTAATAAAAAAAGTTTAAGTGATGGCTCTAAAATTGATAGAGATGAAGCTATTAGACAAGTAAGGGCTAGAATAAGGCAGCAATATTTCCTAACATAAATATTTTAAAAAATAAATAAATGAAAAGATTTGACATTATAAACGCATTGATTAAAAAAAACAATTACAAAACATATCTCGAAATAGGGGTAAGGGATAAAGAATGTTTCAATCAAATTATAATAGATGATAAAAAAGGATGTGACCCTTTAGATGAAGGATTTTTAGCGGAATTTTCTGTTGCTAAAAGTACATCTGATAAAAAATGGAAACCATCAGAAATAGATGTAGATTTTAGAATGACATCAGATGAATATTTTAAAAATCACAATCACAAATATGATATTATATTTATTGATGGATTACACCTAAATGAGCAAGTATATAGAGATATAAATAATTCTATAGATTGTTTAAATAAAGGGGGTACAATTTTAATGCACGATTGTTTGCCTTTAGAAGAGGACCATCAAAAAGTACCGGCAGTAACAAGTTATTGGAATGGAGATGTTTGGAAAGCATTTGTTCGAGTTAGAAATGAAAGAACAGATGTAGAAATGTCAGTAATTGATACAGATACAGGGGTTGGTATGATTACATTTGCCCAAAAGAAAAAACCGGCTATCAAAGGTAAAATAACTCTTGATTGGGATAATTTCTCAAAAAACAGAGAAGAGTGGATGAATATAAAGAGCACAGAAGAATTTATAGAAGAAGTAGGGGTAGAAAATTTTTCTAAAAAAAGAGTTCAAAGTTTTTTACATAGCGGAAGTTTAGGAGATGTAATATTTTCATTGCCATTAATTATTAAAAAAGGAGGAGGAGATATTTATTTAAAAAATAAACATAAATTTTCTGCCACCAATAAGCAATATCAATCTTTATACAGGCTGCTTAAATGTCAACCTTATATAAATAATGTAAATTTATATAAAGATGGTTTTGGAGAAAAAACATACAAAAAAGGTTCAACATCTGAAATCGACACAGGTGTTAAAGTAAAATATGATAATTCAGTAGAGTTAGATTATGATTTAGATTATTTTAGGCTTTCGCCAAAACTTTTTGAAGAACAAGTAGTGTTTTCATATTTTAGAGTTTGGAAAGAAAATCCTCAAGACACCCCATTTCCTTATTTATTATTAAAGGATGATTTTAAATTTAATACTCCTGAATTAAATAATAATGTAGAAATTCCAAAAGGAAAATTTAATGTTTTCCATATAACACAGAGGTACAGAGATGGTGTAGATTTTAATTGGGAAAAATGCATAAAAGAACAAAAAGGTAAAAACTATTTTATTGGTTTAAAAGATGAATATGAAGCCCTTTTAAAAGAATATGATGTAAAAGATAATTTAATTTTTTATGGTGATAAAGTCAAAGACTTATATGATATGGCTTGGATGATAAAAAAATGTAGTAAGTTTTATTGCAATCCTTCCGTTTCTATGGCAATAGCTATGGGGCTTTATAAAGAATATCATATTGCTATAAATCCTGATATTAAGTATGTTTTAACAGGAATGGAAATTGAAAAAATATTGAATTAATTTTTTATAATATATTTTTATATATCTTTGTCCAATGAAAAAGAATCTAGGTCTTATTGTTGGAGGCACAACTTTTGTTCTATTTATGACTGAAGCAATTATCCATTTTAATATGGGTAAAAATCATACAAAAGAATTAGAAGGCGAAGTGACAAATCCAAATAACTTCAAATTACCGGATTCTAAAGAGTTAGTTAAGTTAGCATTAATAGTAGGAATATTTTCTATTATGAATGGTGTAATAGTCAATGAAGTTAAAAAATCATTTTAATTTCAACTTAATTTCAACTTTTTTATCAAATTTTCAGGGTTAAATAGTATTTTCTAAAATAACTTCAACCAAACCGGTTACACTTATTTACATAACAACAAGCTAATAAACCTATATATGTTTATAAATTTGTTTTTGTATTTAACAATGGCTTGTGCCTAAGTTTAATTTAAAATCTTTAGTAAGATGATTGAAGGAAAAGGAAAGAAGTCTATGTTGATGGGTATTCTTGGAGTCGCAGTTGGTGTAATGATAGGTATCATTGGAGCAAATGTGGTTGAAAAGAATTTCCTAGACAAAGATGGTGAAGCATAGTAATTATTGATGGTAAGTCCCAAGGGCAGTCAGTTTGATATGGTCCTTTTAGTTGAGCCCACGGCTCCTAAAGGTTGATAATTGATAACAAGATAATTATTAAGTTTTGTAAAAAGAGTGACCCGTTAAGGGGAGTTTATGTTGTTTAGTTCATAAAAAGTTTATGAATTATAATTGTTTAACCAAATAAAATTAAAGAAAAAATGGAAAATTTAAACCGTTATTTCTCTGATGCAGAAGAAAACATTTCAAACGAATTTATGTCAGCTAATGGTGTAAATGATTGGGATGATGCTTTTGACTTTGGTGGTTCTGAAGAAGAATACTTAAACGCAATGGGTTCGGCTGATGCTAGTTCATCACAACCTTACATTATCTCATTATATAACTCTACGGCAGCAGATGTAGCATCTGTTGAAATTGGTGGAGCATATAACACGATAACTAAGGTAACCGCAATCGCAGCAGGTGGAGGTATTCCGGCAGGTGAAGCAGGTAACACGGCAAATATCCTATATAATATGGCTATTTCAGGTGTAACTTATCTTGAATTTTTATGGCAAAGTTCATCTAAACCATTCGTGGTTGGATTAACTTACCTACAAAGTGATGGAGGCTCAACACAGGTCCTAGAAACTATCGTAGTAAAAGTAGTTGACTCTAATGGTAATCAACAACAAAAAACTCTTGTTCCTACAATTGACCCTTACCAAAACCAAACAGACATTACTGTATTAAAGCATACCTATAAGTGGGATGGCTTTACTACATTAACAGTTAACAGTATTGCAGCAAAAGCGACTTTAAAAGTCTACTTGTTCCCATCTGAAACTGTTTCTCAAGGTCGTGCTCTAACAGGCAATTCAATTGCTCGTGGTTATGGTAATCCAAATGTTGTAAGACAAGACAAGATTGTTCTTGGTCAAGGAGTTGCTCGTGCATTACAGGGTTAATATTAAGTTATTAATTCTTAGAGATTAGATATTAAATGGGGCAGAGGTAGATGCAAAGGCATTTTCTTCGAGCCCCATTTTTTTTTACTAAAAGATAAATTAAAAATATACAAAAAAGATAAAAATGAATTTATACACATACATAGCACATAATAATTCTTCAGGGGCTAATGAACTTTTAAGTAATTATGGTTTTCAAGCTACCAACAGTATAAGTGAATTAATTAGCAGATTAAAAATAATTGTAAGAAAATACAAAAAAGTTGCCTTACAAGATATTAGTGAAATTCATCCTGATAAGTCTTTATTAGAGTCTTTCACTAAATCATTTGGTTCAGATAAAGATTTCGCTTATGCAACAGGTAGAACACCGGGATTTGCTGAACCTGAAGTTGTAGAGCCAACCCCATTTAAACCGGAGGCTCCATCTTCATTTGAGCCTAATACATCAAGTTCTAATTTTGATGCAAAAGAGGTAGTAAGTGAAATAAAAGAAGTAAAAAAAGAAATACTTAGAGAAAAGCTAAAAAGAGATAGGAGAGCAAGAGATAGAAAAATGAAAGAAATGCAAACATCTCCAATTCTTTTATTAGCAGTTGGTTTTGCGGTAGGATATATAATAGCAAAAAAGTAGTATGAGATATGAGCATCATAATTTTAAAGAAAATTTTAAAGCAATAAATAAAACAAAAGATATGGCTATAACGAGAGAGTTAATGTTATCCGAAGTTGCTAAAGTGATAGAGGGTAGACCGGCTTTAGTACGAAAAACACTTATTAACTGTGGTGTGAAAGTTTCTTCACGAGCAGGAAAAGTTGAATTAGTTACGGCAGTAGCATACAATTTAACAAGTGAATGTGTAAGGATTGGAATTATGAAATTAGTTTTAGCTAATCAATTGCCATTTATTGAAGGTGCAGAAGAAATTAGTCCAATGGACACGGATGCTAGTAGAGATGGATTTATGAATCAAGTAGGAGGAGTTCCTGCTCCATCAGCAAGTACAGGTGCAGGAGTAACAGGCGGACAATGGTTAAACGGAGGAATTCAAGTCTTATCTACAGTTGCAGGTATTTGGCAAGGAAATAAAAGTTATAAAGAAGCAGGAAAGCAAAGGGCTCACGAATTGGAACTTGCAGGAATGAATAGAGATTTGATGTTGCAGCAAATGGAATTAGGTGCAAATCAAACTGTATTACCGCCAACTCAAGCAGGTTTAGGAGGCTCTAGCAAAGTTGTATTTATTTTATTAGGTGTTGGGGTTTTAGCAGTTATAGGTTTTGCTTTATATAATAGCAGAAAAGGAAGTTCATCACCGGCAGTACAAAATTAGTTCTTTGAAATATGTTTGATAGCGAAGTAAATCTTTTTGATGAGGCTCAGGAAATTTCTTTTGATGGACAAAATAATGTCACAAACAGAATGACAATGCCAACTGAAACACAAGAAAGTATCAGTACGATTGTAGATGATGGAAAGGCAGCTTTAGTTAAAGATAGCACTAAAGAGATGTTGAAAGGAGCAGTATTAGGAAGTGTATTAGGGGCTATTCTATCATTATGGAGAAAGAAAAGTGTATGGATGGGAGTTTTAGCCGGAGGATTAGCCGGAGGTTACATAGCAAAGGAGAGTATTATAAATTTTAAAAAGTAATGATAAGTGGCACTACAACCTTTAGAAAGAGAAGAAATGGATATGCAAATAAAGGGTATATCAGTAACTCGATTAAGGTTAGTAGGAGGAGTCATATTATTAGGTTTAATAATTTTGGTAATTAAGAAATGAATATTTTATTTAAAACAAAGCAAAAATCGTTAACTATTATGATAGAGGTCGTAACAAATAGTCCTCAAAAAATTCAGATAGTAGTTAAGGATATTAATAAGCCTAATACTGATTATACTAATAGATATGCAACTATTGATGGTAAGCAAAGATTCTTCGTTAGAATGCCTTTATCTCCTTATGAAGCACTTATAAGTGTATATAATAAAGCTAACGGTAATTTGAAAAAGGGTCAAGATGCATCATTTAAAGTTGTAAAAATAGATGCTAGACCATTAGAAAGAAAAATGGATTGTGTTGATTGGAGTAATCCAAAAATAAGAGATTTTGCAAATTTTGCTCAACAATTTTCAGACAACGCAGGAATATTAAGTGCAGGAAAGTTTCCAAACGGAAGCACATATATCTCAGATGAGGGTAATTTTAGAATAGATTACTTTGATGATATTAGAACAAAAAGAGGTTTGGTAATACAAACCCCTGCAAGAATTAGTCAGTCAAAAGGAATTATACAAGTAAGCAAAGCACACTATAAAAAGTTTACTGTTCCAATGAGAATGGCAATTCTATTACACGAGTTTTCTCATTTTTATTTGAATGAGAATATGGAAGATGAAACAGAAGCAGATTTGAATGGATTATTAATTTATTTGGCTCTTGGTTATCCAAGAATAGAGGCTTATCAAAGTTTCCTTACAACATTTAAGGACACTCCAACACCTCAAAATAAAGAAAGATTTGACATTTTAAATCAGTTTATAACAAATTTTGAAAGAAATAAATTTTGCACTCAGAATAGTACACCTAATTTGAGAGCAAGTAAATAAAAAAAAAAGATATGGCAATTAATTGTAGTAGTACCTATTCGTGCCCCACTTGTGGTCCAAATTGTAATTATGAATGTCAAAATGGCATTTGTGTTGAAGTACCTAGAACTAATGTTTCAAAAACAAGAGGAGTTCCTTCACAAGGCTCATTAAGATATGGTCCAAGAGGGCAAAGACAAAACTTTAGAAGTTTTACGGGTACTAATTGGCAACAATCAGGAAGAAATCGTGAAACTATGTGGCAAGATGGTGGAGTATTCCAAAATGCTTCAGGTGAGTCACAAAATAAAGGAGTTATGAAAATGACTGTAGGCAAATTAGTTATGGGATATTTAGGAATTGGTTTAACTGCATTTGTAATTGGGTATGCAATTAGAAAAGGCGGTACGGCTGCTAAGTAATAAAAAAAATTAAAAAAATGGCAAGAACAGAAGAAGAAAATGTATCGAAAATGAGTGTAGGTAATTTTGTTTTATCAATGGTATCAGTAGGATTATTATTTTATGTAATTGGCTATGGATATTATAAAGGACAAGAATCAGCTTAATAAAAAAATATAAAAAATGGACAATAACTTTTTAAATATGGATGCTTCAGATGTACCAAATGATATGCCTTGGGGCAACACAGTTTGGTCAAATCAAGCAGGAAATGTAACAAAAGAAGAAGCAGTAAGAGTATCTCAGATAGTTGGTACTGCTTTTAATGCATCAGGAGAAGAATCAATCACATTAGACCATCATATTGGAAATAGACCAAATATGGTCTTAACTGATGATGATAATAATTCAATGCCTGATAGTGATGTATGGAGTAACCATCCCGGATTTTTAGGCATAACTTGGAGTAAAAAGAAAGCTGAAAGAGAACGAGAAGCTAAAGAACAAGCTAAAGTAAATGCAGAATATCCTAATACAGGAAACTGTGCGGTTCTTACATCAAGTTTAGAAAGATTAGATGGAGATGTAGATAGATTAGAAGCCAATAAAGATGGAGGAAGTAGAGGTTCTAGAAGAGTTAATGCAAGAGCAAGAAAAACAAGAGGTATTCGTAGACCAAGTATAAAAGATGCTATGGAATCAGCTTGTATTGCAGAACAACAAGCACAACAAGTCAATTTGGCTAATCAACAACAATTATTTACACAATCCGCAGCAGCAACAGGAGGTCTAAATAGTCCTACAAACTTAATGCTTGGATTTTTAGTTCTTGGAGCAGTTGGATATGGTATTTATAAAGTAATGAAAAGATAAAATTATGAGCAACAAAACAATGTTATGTAACGGACAATATGTTACAAATGACCCTTGCTATCCTTTATGTAGTTTACCTGATGGAAGCGGATGCGATTATTCATCAATTTTTGGTGGAGATGGTATTGGTGGTCCAACTGAACAATATAGTGTTACAACAGGAAATGCAGTTGCAGGTAATACATCTACAAGAGTTAATACAAGTGTGATTGACCCTTATCAAAATATTACTCCATCTATGCTAAATGCAAGTGGAGGAACAAAAGCCAATTCAGATGTGTGGTTTGGATTTGGTGGTAGTAGTGATTTTATGTTTGGAGATTATTAAAAAAAAGAAAATGGAAAACAATTTATGGTTTAATCAATCAGGAGCACAAAATAGTACAGAACTTTGGTTTAATCAATCCGGAGATGCAGTTATTACTGTAGGAGGAGATAAGTATTCATATGAGCCTGTACTAACTTGGGACAGAGGTTGTGACAGTATGGATGATAGTGGAGATGGAATTTTCACAAATAAAGATTGTAAAACAAAATCTAAGTTTGGAGGAGTAGAAGGATTAAAACTTGGGGCATACCGTTTCAAAAACGGTGTAATGGATAATTAAAAAAAGAAATATGTTTATAGATAGCGACTTTAACGCAAATAGTTTTGGAAATTTTGACACAGATGCAATGCAGGACAACTCACTTTATGCAAGTGGAGAATATTATAATGCTGCTGCAAGTGTAAATTACAGAGAATTTGTTATAAAATATAATATTTTCCCCGGTAAGGCAGGTTTCCAAAATGCAGGATATACTCCTTGTAGAGGTTTTATGGGTATTCTGTGCCAAACACCCGGCTTTAAAATTGGAGATTACTCTTCAAATCAAGCAATCAAAGAAGCATATGATACAAAAGCTAGAAGTTTAAACTCACACGGACTTAATTTAGCTACTATGAGTAGTAGTCTTGCTTCAGTTAAATCAAGAGTAAAAAACTTAGTTCCATTTACTTCAGATATGACTTGTGCAGAGTATGTTAGTGTTACTGAAAGTTTAAATTCTTTAATGAATGATTGGAGTAATGCTTCGGTAGTACACGAATTTGATAGAGATTATAGAGCAAAATATTTAAGTGAAATTTCTGATGCTTTAAGTAAGGTTTCAGGATTTATGGATGCAAGAGATTGTAATGGCACAACCTCAGCTATTGATACTGCTCAAATTGCACAAAATGCAGCAGAAGCAGCAGCAGAAGATGCAGCAGCAGCAGCAGAATTAGCACAAATAGAAAAAGAAACATCAGATGCAGCATATAATCAAGAAATAGAACTAATAAAAGAAGAGTCAGATGCAGCAGCAGCAATAGCAGCAGAAGATAATGCTGAGTTAGCAAAAAGAAATAAAATGATTATGATTGGAGCAGCTATAGTCATTGCAGTATTAATATTAAAAAAGAAATAAATTATGTTTTTAGATAGTGATTCAAATCAAAATGTATCATCTCTTACAGATGGTGAATTCTTAAATCATCCCGGCTTTATTGGAGGGTCTTGGTTTAAAGATATAACTAACCCTAAAGGAGCCGAAAGTGACAGATATAATGCCGAATTGGCAAGTCAAAAAGCTGATTGTGATTACGCAGCAGGAGATAGTTGTGTAGACTTACAAGAGTGTAAAGATTTCTTTCAAAACATCTATAACTCTAATACAGGTAATAGTAGAGTTCCTAAGAGAAAAAGAAAGGCAGCTACATTCCACAAAGGTAAAGTAGTTAGTTTTATGGATGCTAGAGATTGTCAGGTAAATACTACAGTAGAATCTTCTATTGATGCAGGTATTGCAGATGTAGCAGAAAAAAACAAAGAACTAGATGCTATAAGAGAGCAATTAACACAATTGGGCAAGGACTCGGCAGCAGCAACTGAAAGAACATTTAATGAAGCACAGGCTTTAATAAATCGTGAAACTGCAAAAGCCGATAAAGAAAAAAAGAATTTAATGATAGGTGCAGGAGCATTAGTAGGAATTATGCTTTTAGTTCTTGTCTTAAAAAAATAAATAATAACAATTAACAATTAACAATTAAAATCAAAAAAAAATGACTGCAAATCAAGTTTACAAATTATCAGGTTCAGATACTCCATTCAGCGAGTGGGTAGGAGAGCAAAAAAACAAGTATGGAGCAAAATTCATTGAAAATGAAGAATTCATTAATATGAATGGCGAAGGATTTATTCCTGATGCACCAAGAACTAAAGAGCAAGTGGTATTAGATAATGCTGATGAAAATATAGAGTTTCCAAGAGGAGCAGCCGTTAGCGGTTCAGTAAGTTTAGGAAGTTCAGAAGTAACGGCAGGTGCAAGTGTATCTAACTTTCCAACTAAGAAAGTAGTATTTATTGCAGGAGCACTTTTAGTAGGATTTTGGGCTTATAACAAATATTTAAAAAAGTAAAATTATGACAGATACTAATAAGATTCTTATTGGTGTTGGTGTAGTTGGAGCATTAGGTGTTGGGGTTTATTTGCTTACTAGAAAACCCGGAACTACAACAACTATTACTACTACAGGAGGGGGCGGTTCAATTCAAAATGACCCATCAACTAGCACCGTAGATAGTTTGGGCACAACAATTGGAAATTTGTTTTCTGAACTTTTTGCAAAAAAAGAAAAAGAAAATAATCCTACAACGGCACCAACTTGTGAAGCACCGGCAGACCCATATACTGCGGATGGTATTAAGGCAGATGATTATTCATCTTCCGAAATCGAAAAAATGCAAATGAATCTGTCTGATTTAAGTCCTGACATCAAGGTTATAATTGATTCTTCAGGTGGAGTAGATGGTTATATTGGTCCCGGATTTAAAACGGCATATAATATGGCTAGAAAATCTTGTAAAATTTCATCAATACAAAATATTACATAATATGGCATTTCTTAATAATCATAAAGATGCATTTAGAAAAAGCAATTCAGCTTGGGGAGATGATAATGTAACAGTATATAATATTCCTAATCGTAATAAGTCCAATTCATCACGAATGGCTAACCATATGGAGTATGATGACTTAACAGATATGATTAATGAAGTTTCATCTATTGAGCCTAATTGTGAAGAAGATGAAATGATACTTAAATCTAAATTAAATTCTTTGTCTTTAGAAAAAGAAAAAAGAGATAAGTTAGAAAATGTTACTCGTATTGAAAGAGATGATGCATTTGAGCCAAAAGAAAAAGTAGTAAAAGAAGATGTAATAAAAAAGATTGCAGTCAAAAGTGAAAAACCAACAGTATCTAAAGATAATAATTTTTTAGAATTAGAAATAGCAAATTCTCTTTGTGATGCTGAAGAACCTATAGAAGATAATAATATAGCAGCAGGTATAGACACTAACACTTTTTTATTAGCAGCTTTAATAGTTGTTGTTGTTGTCAAAATAATTGATTAAATAAATATGAGCAAAGATGCCTGTTTAATAATACCTACTAATCAAAGTAGTTTCTCTACTTGGATAGAATGGCATAAGTCATTAAAAAGTTGTGTTGGAAAATCACAAGCCAATCAACTTTGGATGATGAATTTTGATAAAGAAATGCCGGGGGATTCCGTTGAATTACGAGAGTATATGGAAGAACAAGGTGTTCAATTAGATAGAGATGTTTTAGACAGATTGACCGATACAGGAAAAGGAGTATTTGATTTTATTGGAAACTCTATAAATTTTGGTTCTACTATCTCTAAGATAATTGTATTAATTATTGTGGGAGGAGCAGGTTTAATGATTTATAATATTGTTAAAACTCCTGAAGGAGCAAAAAGACTTGGTGCAGCAATAGGAACAAGAGGAATGTCAGAAGCAGGACAAATAGGCGGAGGTCAAAAAGCAATAGGACAATAATGACTAGAAAGCAAAAAATAACATTAGGAGCATCAGTTGCCGGATTAGGTATTGTGTATTTAGTTGTCACTTCAATTAGAAGAAAAAAATTATTTACTGAAATATATTCTGCTATTGGGGGAGAAGGAGCCAATATTAGTAATTATAATGAATGGTTTAGTCCAACTTATTATACATCTTATAGCAATGGAGGACATATTTTGCTTACACCCGGTCTAGCTTTACAAAAAGCAAGAAAGCTAGGTGATGCATTTGGTATTTTTAGCGATGATAAAAATGAAATTATTGGAGTTATGAGGTCACTTCCTGATGGTGTAGCATTAAGTCAGGTTGCACAGAAGTTTGAAGAAAAAGGATATGGAGATTTAAGAACAAAAATAGGTGATTTAAATAAAGGTACAGTTAGTCAAATAGGACAAATACTATCTCAAAAACCACCATTTAGAAACGCATAATATGGAAAAAACAACAAAAATAGCATTATATAGTTTAGGAGGATTAGCATTAGCTACCGGATTATTTTTTGGAGTTAGGGCTTTGTTTAAAAAAACTAAAACAAATAAATTATCATCTTCAGAAAGAAGAGAGTTAGATATATTACGAAATAAAGATGAAAATAATCTGACTGATGAAGAGAAAAACAGAATAAATGACCTAGACCCTAAGTATAAACCTAATGAAGGAGAAACTACCGTATTAGGAAGTTGTTCTTTTCCTTTAAGAGTTGGAGATTCTTGTAAACAAGTTGCTCAACTACAATTAGCAATAAACGAAAAACATAATCCCGGAAGTTCATTAGGACAGGGAAGTGAATACAATTGGGCTTGTTTACCAAGTACACCCTATCAACATTCCAACCTTACTGTTGATGGTGATTTAGGTCCTTCAACTGCAAAACAATTAGGAAGATGGTACGGATTATGTAAAAGTTCAGGTTTTCTTTGGGAAGTATGTAATTGCGAAGATATGAAAATTACTGAAGGACTATTTAATAGCATTATAAACGGTGCAGATGTTAGTGATGAAGCACTTAAAAGTGCAGGTTTTAGTGGATTTTCAGGATATAGCAATTTTAATGTTCCCGGATTCGGAGAAAAGTATGATAGTCCATTAGGTAAGTTTTATAAAAGTAAATATGCTTTTGTAGATGACTACCCAAAGCAAAGTTCTATGACTCATAGTTATGGAATGGGTAAAGGATTTGGTTTTTCAGGTCCTGATGCTTTATCATTTGATGGACAAACAGGAACAGAAAGCGAAGTGCAATCGGTACAACAATTTTTTGATGATGTACCTTAAATAAATAAATCGGGATTGAGATTGACTTTTTAGTCAAGGGGAGGGTGTGTCCCCTTTCTCTTTCCTTTAATTAAATAATTATAAAAAAAAGAAATATGAGTTTTTTAAGAAACAATGAAAATTATGCTTGGCTTAATCAAGTAGGAACAATAGGCGGAGGAGTAGCAGGAAGTATATCAACAGGGCTTGGTAATTCATCAGTAGGTGGTGGTAATCCAACTGCAAGTTGCCCTTGTCAATATGCACCTGCACCAATTTTAGGATGTACTACCGCAGGTAGCTTAAACTATAACCCTAACGCAAATCAAGATGATGGTTCTTGTATAGCCCCTGTTTCAGGATGTACTGACCCATCAGCACTTAATTACAACCCTAGTGCTAATGTAGATTGTAACGGAAATGCATTAGGTGGTGCAAGTCAAGGACCTGTAAGTGTAGGACCAACTTCAGGTTTTGATGGAACATTTTATAATGCAGGTGGGTGTGGCTCATACTCAAATTTCAACCAAAAAGGATTTGGTGGATATAACGACCAAATGTGGTTTAACGATTAATAATTAACAAATAAAAATAAAAGATATGGCAATTAATGCAAGTAAAAAACCGTGTAGTGCTTATTACTGTGATGCAAATGTAGGATGTCCAAAAGGATGTGGAGGATGTAGTGGTTATCAATGCACAGGTAAATCAGGTTCTTCAGCAGGAGGAAGCAGAAGAGGATATAGAAGAATGAGTGGAGATGCTGATTCATACACAAATATTTTTAGTGAAAAAAATTATTGGATTGGTGTAGCTGCCGGTGTAATTGGTTTACTAGCTTATCAAAAATATTTTAAAAAATAAATAGAATATGGCATTTATAAGAGGAAGAAGCAATCAAGGTGGAAGCAGATTTGACTCACCGGCAGTTCGTGAAGCCCAAATAAGGGTAGTTCAAGAAGCAGTAGCATCAGGTGAAATAGAAATGAACTCTGAGGTTGAAGATTATATAAATGCAAGAACAAATCCACCTAATAGAAGAGGTGGTAATCCTAATAACCCAAATGCAGGTTTTAGAGAGGGTGGGACAAGAACCAAAATTCCACAAAGTTGTGTAGATGCAGCTATGACAATGAAATTTGCATCTAATCAAGATAGGCTTGATTTTTATAAGGATTGTGCCGCATCTAGTTCTGATGATACAGAAGTGACAAGTTCAGTTGAAACAACAGGGGCTGAGGGAGATGTATTAGAAGCAGGAATGGGTAGTAGTAACACCAAACTTATAATTGTATTGCTTTTAGCAGCAGGTGGTATATACTATGCTTACACTAAAGGAATTTTTGGTAATAAAAATAATATATAATATGGCAGAATTAACAGGACAAGGACAAGGACAATTTGTAGGCTCAGATGATAATGTATATACATTTAAATGTGTTTATTCAGATGGTACGGTAATATTAAGAAATACACCTTGTCCATCTCAAAGCCCTTATGCACAAGCAGGTACAGGAAGTCAAAATATAGGCACACTAAATCAAGATAAAGAAGATATTCAACCATCCGTTATATTCCAAAATAATATGATTGATGGATTTAAAAAGTTTGGGGTTTCATTTTTACAAAACAGAAGAAATGTAAATGTTAATACACTTAATGGATTAGCATCAGCAGGAACATACCCTAAATGGCAACAACTTCTAGTAAACAAAATTTCTTACATAGATATGCTTTTAAGTACAGGTGGTATAGAGCCATCAGTACCTCAAGTATATAATCGTGAAATACCATTGGGTCAAACGGCTCAACCTGTAAGACCTGTAAGACCTTCTATTTCAGTACCTCCTGTAAATGATTATTCAAATGTTGATGCATATTGTGATAAATATTATCAAGCCTATATTTCAGGAAATGGCGGTGCTATGAATACAATAGCTGCTACAGTAGCATCAATGTATAATATTGACAACGCACAAGCAAAGGCTTTATTAGCTGAAAGATGCTTATGTAAAGGTTATGAATTACCAATAGATGAGCCTACAGATGACCCGATTTCTTTTGATTGCTCATTTGTAACACAAGAATGGTGCATTAAGTTTAATCAAGCATTTGCATTTGGAAAAGATTCACCTAATATGCAAGGAACTGTAATACCATTTATTACTTACGCAAGTGGTTATGGAGTTACTCTTACTTATGACCAAGCATATGGTTTATTACAAAAATGTTGTCGTGATGGTAACACAGGTGATAACCCTTGTAATGACCCAAATTGGGTAAATCTTGCAATGGGAGGAACAATTGGTCAGCCAAATTATAACTATGGTAAAAACAATTACTGTGATAGATGTAGAGCAGGAAATGGAAGTTTCCCTGTAAGTTGGAATCCAAATACAGGAAATTGGTACTATGACCAAGCAAATGGAACAGATTATTGTTCTTGTTGTGAACCATCTAACCAATCAGGCGATTATTCTTGTGAAAATGTACCTGAAGAATTTTGCATACAATTCAGAAATGCTAGTGCATTCGGTCAGCCACAAACTGCTATACCAAATGTAGTAAGCACATTTACTACTTATGCAGCAGGTATTGGATTTACACTATCATATAATCAGGCATACGATATATTAAAAAGATGTTGCGAACAAGGTTCAACAAGACCGACAAGACCTACGAGTCCAACATTGCCACCGTTACCGACTAAACCAATACAAACACAAATTAAAAACAATACAAACATATCTTCCTCAACAAGAGGTTTTGATGGAGAATTTATGTTCGGAGATTACTAAAAAAAAAATTATGGATAATAAATTATGGTTCAATCAATCAGGAGAAACTTACAACGGAATTAGTTGTGATAATATATATGGAGGATGTCCTCAAGATAATGCAGGAAATTTCATTGTAGATAGAGGAGTAATACCAATGGGTACACCTGTAGCATCAGGATTACCTGCTCCGGGAGCAACACAACAAGAAATAGCAAATGATGTAGGTTATGTTTTACCACCCGTGCCAACACCAACACCACCCAATACAGGAGGAATTAAGCCAATTAGATTGTTAGCAGGTCAAAGAGTAGGTATGGTTAGCCATATGGCTTGTTTGGTGCCACCTTGTCCTATGAGTGCTAATATGATTGAAGGAACAGTAACAGGAAATATTCAAAAAACATATCCTGAAAAATATGAAATACTTTGGGATAATGGAACAACAGGTTTCTTTGCATCTTCAGAACTTACTGTTCTAACCGTGACTCAAATACCAACTTCTACGGTTGAACCGGAACCTGTGCCTGTAGTAGTAGTGCCTGAACCGGCACCTGTGGTAGTGTCAAGTGGATGTGGAGATGACCAATATACTATTCCATTTAAAGTACAAGGAGAAGAAAAGTGTATAGATAAAACGATAGCATTAGTATTAGGTGCAGTTGCTATCTATCTTATAATGAAAAAATAAAAAAAGATATGAAAAGTGAAGATAAATATTTAAACTTCTTTGGAGATTCCCAAGATTATACATTTCATAATCCTTTACCAAATCCGTTTGGATTGAGAGGTAATCCTGATACTCAAGCGAATTCTGTTGACCAAGGAGATGGATTAAATGGTACTGCTGAATACAATAGTTTTACAGGAGAGGTACAAGATGATGCTTGGAGTAATCATCCGGGATTTTTAGGCGGAATATTTGGAGGAGGAGATAACGATACTGTTGATGGAGGTGAATTACCTCCTGTAGATTTAGGAACAGTTCCTGCTACAGAAGAGAGTTCTAGTGGAGGTGGATTTATATCAGGAATTTTTGGTGGAGATGGTATGAGAACTTATCATACTTGCCAAAACGGTATGCCAATCAGTCAACAATTTCCTAAAAATCAACAACCGGCAGGATGGACATCAAGTTCAAGAAATACTTGTTTATCTCAAACAGAAATTGATGCGAGAAAACAAAATACTTGGAGTAAAATAGGTAATATATTTGATAGTATCAATAAAGGCTTTTCAACAGGAGTAAATATGACAAAACCGGGGGTACCGGCTCCTCAATTTGACCCTAATGCAAATGTAAATGCAGGAACAACCACTACAACTACTCAAGCATCATTAGGTGGAGATGGTACAACTAAAATTATTGGATGGGTCTTAGTGGCAGGAGTTGTTGCAACATTAGGATATATGGCAATTAAAGCATCAGGACCAAAACCGGAATTTTATAACGACTAAATAACTATGAAAAAGTATTGGTTTATTACACTTTTAGGGGCTGCCGGTATTGCATTTGCAACTTATATAAATAGACAAAGAAATTTGCTATCAGCATTTGGATATAAGATAAAAAATGTAACATATTTAGGCACATCTAATAACAATACTAAAATAGAAGTTCAAATGAAATTCACAAATACTGCGGATTTTAATATAAAAGTAAAAAGGTATCAATTTGATTTAATTATTGATAATAAGATAGTTGCAAAATCATCTGATGATAAAGAATATAATATTCCTGCAAAAGGTTCAGTAATAATTCCTGTAGTAGCGAATGCAGACACTAATTTGTCATTATCATTAGGTATTGCAACAATAATAAATCAATTAGTAGATAAGACACCGGGAGTGGCAACCCTTAGAGGTAGCTTAGATGTAAGAGCAGGAATAGTAACTATAAATAATTTACCTATTGATGTTACGGCATCTACAAGTGATTTTATAGGATAAAAAAATGGATAAATTGAATAATTTTATTATTTTTGAAAATAAAAACTAGAAGATGAACACGGCACTAAAAGCACAAATAGTAAATTCAGCGATTGACATAATGAGCAATGCTCTAAAAAGGTTGTCTGATAAAAACAATTGTGATGCAAAAAACATTCAACTCGTTATTAAGTTTAACGGGAAAAGTGTTTTATATTCTTATATGAAAGATTATGAAAAAATAAGTGACTTAACTTTCAACGAAATTTTAGATGTAAAGTTTGACTTTAAACAAAGAGAGTTTTTAACCGCACCTTTTTTACAACAATCTATTATAAGATTAGCAGAAGAAAAAAACACAGATGTAAACGAAATGTCATCTGTAATAGTAACAAAAGATAGCGATGCTAATAAAGTATATATGTTAGCCTATCACAACAACGAATTTTTTAAACAAATATCTTTCAATTGGCTATTCGATAAGCCTGAAGAGATATTAGGAAATATAGGATAATATGAGTGCAATATTTACAAGAACCCTAACCGCAACTGACACGGTATCTACAACATTAAGTATGGGAATAACATATATTTCTGTCTTATGTAAAACAGATAATACGGGAGCCAATGGAATTACTATTCTAGGCACAGGAAGTATAGGAGGGGATGATTCAAATAATATTGTTTTAAAAGCAAATGAAAGTATAACAATCCAAAACCCTGATAATAGAAATTTAGGTGTATTGGATATTACTTGTGGAGCAGGAAGCACAGGTATAGTAGTAGCAATGTAATTATGGCAACGCAAAAAGAGAATATAACATACATAAAGCAAGAACTAACTAAACAAAGTGTTCTTATTGAGAGATTAGCTAATGCGGTATGTGGTGATGCAGAGTTTGGTCAAAAAGGCTTGATTGAACAAGTAAATGAGCACTCTGAGTACATAGCCGAAGATAAAACATTTAAAAACAAAATTATGGGAGGAGTAACTGCCGTAACTACAATATGGGGTATTATAATTACCGCAGTAGTTAAATTTTGGAAATAATTAAAAAAAATTAAAAACTATGAACGCAAGACAAAAAAGCATAATGTTTAAGCATTATAAAGCATTAGGATGGGGAGTAAAAGAAATTAATACCTATGGAACTGTAGATTTAACAGGAGAATTACCGGCACCTCCTCCACCACCACCTGTTGTAGAAGAGCCTGTAGTTAAAGAAAAAAAAGCTAGAAAGAAAAAATAGTAATGAAAAAAGTACCATTAACATATATCATCGGAGCCATTGCTGCAACATTTATCCTTCACAGGATATTTTCTCGTAAACAAGGAGAAAGCACAACTGCTACTAAAAATACTGCCATTTCAAACGGTAGTGTAGCAAATGTGACAAATCCTACCACACCTGTTTCCGGAACATCGCAAACAATTCTTGATGGTTTTAATGAAAATGATGCTGAAAAACTAAAGAAAGAACTAACAAAATAGAGAAAAATGGACAACAAATTATTGGGATTATTAGGCATCGGTGTGGCTGCCTACTTACTTCTTAACAAGAAAAAGGATGAAACGGTTGCTATAGTAAGCAATACCGAACCAACATTGCCACCAACAGAGCCAATTGTTGTTCCGCCTTCAATGCCAATATATGTAGAGGAGCCATTAATTGTAACACCACAACCAACCATTCCTCCACTAGATACGGATGACCCAATAACTATTTTACCGCCACCTCCACAAAAAATTTTAGGTTGTACTGATTCTAATGCAAATAATTTTGCACCGGGAGCAAATACAGATGATGGAAGTTGTACTTACACAGTATTTGGGTGTACCAACCCACAGGCAGTTAATTTCAATCCTAATGCAAATAGTGATGATGGAACTTGTCAATTAAATCCACCACCAATGCCAATAGCAGGATGTATGGACCCTTCAGCATTAAACTATGATTCTTTAGCAGTTGCAGATGATGGAAGTTGTCAATATCCTCCTGTTCAAATAGTAGGATGTACTGACCCATTGGCAGATAACTATAATCCTAATGCAACAGTCGGATGTTCTACTTCTCCTAATTCAGGAAATGTAGTAACTAATGTAAATACAGGTGTACCATATTCAAGAGGATTTGATGGAACCTTTATGATGGGGGATTATTAATATAAAAAATAAAAAAAAATGGCTTTTTTACTAAATAACGACCAAGATGGATTTAACTCTTACATTTCAAGAGATGAATTCTTTAATGCAGCAGCAAATATAAATGTACCACCACCACCACCACCACCAACGGTTGATTGTCCGTGTGAATATACTATTAGCGGTTGTACTGATTCTAGTGCAAACAATTATAGTCCGGGAGCAAATACAGATGATGGAAGTTGTACCTACACAGGATTTTGCTATCCACAAGGATGTCAAGGTGTGGGAATGCCAATGCCGGGTTCAAACTTTACAACACTAACATCTCAAGGTAACTGTGGTTCTTTGGGTAATTATAGTAATAGCCCTGCAAGTTGTGGCTCCGTTAGAGGAAGAAATAGTATAGGATTTGATGGAGAATCATACTCTAATTTTAATCAACAAGGTTTTGGAGGATATAATGACCAAATGTGGTTTAATGATTAATAATTATGAATAAAAACTTAAAAATAACATTAATAGTTGTAGGTGTACTCGGAACAGGAGTAGGTCTATATTATCTATTAAGACCTAGTAGAGTTAGAATTACCCCAAGTAATAATGGAACAAATAATAGCCCTAATATTAAAACAGTAGATAAATTTTCAGGAAGAGGCTTTCCATTAAAAAAAGGTAGCGGAGGAGTAAAAGTAGAAAATTTACAAAGATTTTTAAATGATGCAGGAAGTTATGGTTTAAAAGTTGATGGAAAATTTGGTTCAAACACCGAAGCAGCATTAAAATCAGAACAATCACCATTTGAAGCATTTAAATCAATGTACCCTAATGCAGTATATGGTCAGGCAAGTGAAGAGTATTATAATAATGCAATGCTTTAATAATAAATAATTGTAACAATTAAATAATAATAAAATGGCAAAACAAAAAATGAATATTGGCACTTTCGCAGTTTCTCTTGTGTTAACAGGAGCAATGTTTTTTGCACTTGGATATGGGTGGCAAAAAGGTAGAAATGTAGCAAGAGAACAAAAATAATTAAGTTATGAGTATAGATGCAGGTTTTAAAAGTAATGGCTTTGTAGATGACAGAGAAGAACAGGAAAGATGGGGTCTTATAGACAAGAAACTATCTGAACCTAAAGGCTCTGACACTCAAAAAAATTCTGAAGAAACTTATGTCGTTGATGGAAAAATGGAAGTCAGCGATGATGGAAATTCAGATTGGGTTGAGGATATGCAAAAAAGTAGCATAAAACAATACAAGAAAAAAGAATTGTCTAGGAAAAGAAATTTCTTTCAAAGAAACAAGAGAGAGATTTTTGATGCATTGGTGCTTTTAGGAATTGTTTATGTAGGATATAAATTATTCTTTGAGAAAGAAGATGGAGCAGAGTTTGACCACGGTGGAGAAGTAGACTATACTCCTACCCCACAAACTGTGCCTTCACCTGTAGCAGAGGCTCCAATGGCTCCTGCACCTCCAAGACCGGAGTTGCCGGAAGCAACATTTAACCCTGAAGGATAATGGCAAAAGAAAAGAAAAGAAAACCTAGAATAGTATTTTGGTCAATTATAGCCGTAGGATTATGGTATATGAACAAAAATGTTTTTAATAAATAAATAGATATGAGTGATATTTGGTTTGGACAAACAGGAGCAGTAACATTATCTCAACACGGAGATGGTGATAGTAGATTTCCGGGATGGCAAGAAAATTTTGGAGAAGGTACTTTTTTAGGAGATACTGATTTTCCAAATGATGATGCATCACATATTTCAGTAAGAGATGGATATAGTGCAACATTAAGAGAACACGGACCATCAGACTCACGATACCCCGGAAAAGAAGTTACAGTAAAAGGTGGTACATCTATGAATCTTAGTGATTTTAATGATGAATTATCAGAAATGACTATTTCGGAACAACCAAGTAATCAAGAAGAGATTGATGAAGTTATAGATGAAGATTTAGGAGTTGATTCAGATGACTTGACCTCTTATGATGTAAACGATGATAGTGTAGCAGCAGGTGTTACATCAGGCTCAGATGATGATAGCAATATGGCAATGTATTTAGGTATTGGAGCAGTTGTTTTAGTTTTAGGTTATTTAATAATGAAAAAAAATTAATAATATGGCAGATTGGATTCAAAATGTAGATAAAGAAATGGAAAAAAAAGGAACTGTTGGTGCGTTTACTAAACAAGCTACTGATGCAGGTATGTCCGTTCAAGATTTTGCTAAAAAAGTAAAAGATAATCCAACTGACTTTTCAGAAAGAACTCGTGAAAGAGCACAATTTGCTTTAAATATGCAACAAATAGCAAATAAGAAAAAAATGGCTAAAGGCGGAGAAGTTGAAGGCGGTGCATTTGATTTGTCTTTAAGGGATAAATCAGCAATGTATAAATATCTTGATAAAGGAGATTTTACCGAAGAAAAATTTATGAAGATGTTTGGCAAAAATGAACCACAAACTGCTGATATAATTTATCATTGGGCTGAATCAAGGGGTCTTAACACACCACAATCAAAAAGATTGCATAAAGCATCAATGAAACAAATGGGGTACGCTAAAGGTGGTAAAACACAAGGGTATAACGACAAGTTAAATGAAGATTTAGGAACTAGACTTGGAAGAGAAAGCAATTATACACAAACATTAAAAGACCGAAGAGATGAAAGCAAAGCAGCTAATAAAAATCTAGGTCGTAGAGCATATTCAAGTGTAGACACTATGGACAAAGGCGATAGAATGTTTATGGAAGGTGGAAAAACTCAGGGTTATGATGACAGAGATAGAGAAAGCATAGGAGAAAGAAACAGAGGAAAAAAATCTCAATCTTTAGACAGTAGAATGAGAGAAAGTGCAGGAATGGAAAAATCTATGGGTAGAAGAAAGTATGCTGATGTATCTACAATGGATAAAGGCAAAAGAAAAATGGCTAAAGGTGGATATGTATATCGTGAATCTGATGATGAAGATGCTACTGAATATCTAACAAAATCAGAAGCTATGGAATTTATTGATGAGCATAATGAAGGTTTTGAAACTAATTATAAATCTATTGAAGATTTTAACAAAGGAGAGCAACTTGCAAATGGAGTTAGAAGCATAGAGAAAATAAAAATGGCTCGTGGAGGCTCTGTTGAAGGTAAAATTGACAGAGATAGATATGTTAAGCTAAGAAGAGAAAAAGACAAAGAAATTGCTAAACTAAAGAAGGAAAAAGGTGCTTTAAGAAAAGCAACTATCACTAAAGATAAATGTGATGATAAAATTGAAAAAGTAGAAGCAAAAAAAGTTGATAATACTGAAGATAATAATAATCAAACTTTACTTGTAGGAGGGATAGCAGGTATTTTACTTGGTGCATTTTTTATAGGAAGATAATTATGAAAAGAGGAAATAGAAATAATAGTTACGAAAGAGGAGGTCAAATTGAACTTGCTAAAGCTATGGGTAATGTTGCTAAAAAAGGCGATAAAGAAATCAATGAAGGTAGAGATGAGATAAAAAGCATTCGTAAAGATATTACAAGTTCCGAAAATCAAATTAATAATTTAGAAAGTGGCATTGATAGAGAAAAGAAATCTATTAAGGACAGAGAGAACAAAATTAAAGACATCAAGAAAGATTTAGGAGGCATATACAAAACCGTTCAAGATGCTAAGAAACAAAAAGCAAAATTTGCTAAAGGCGGTTTTATAACATTCTCTGATGGATATAAATTTCAAGAAGTAAGCAAGTCGTTTGCAGAGAAAAATTGGGATAAAATAGAGATTTATGGAATAAACATTAGCGAAGAATCAGAGGGCTTAATAGATAGTAAAAACGATATTGAGGATTATGATAATTTTGGAATAGAACACGAAGATTATGCAAAAGGTGGGGAAGTTGGAAAAACATACCAAATAAAGGGTGCTGATGTTACTTTTTACGAAGATTCTTATGAAGAGGGAGAGCAAGACCAATTTCATTCATATTACTTAGGTGAAAATGATTTTCCATATAAAACTAAGTTTACTAATAAAAAAGATTTATTTGAAACTTTAAATGATTTTGTTTCATACGCAGATATGAAAGAAGAGGATTTTTATGTTGATGAAGATACTATTCAAACAAGTGCTCTTGTAAAGTACGAAAAAGGTAGTGATTGGGATGAGTTTTCTGCACCTACTGAAAAAGAAATAGAACTTTGGAAAAAAGGTGAAATGAAGTTGTATTCTGCTCAATTTTTATTTCCATATGAAGTCTATAAAAAAGAGAAATTAGAGTTCGCAAAAGGTGGCGAAGTAGAGCCTAAAAAAGATAGTCCTTTTTCAGTTGAGGTTTGGAAAAGTAAAGCAAGATACAATAGCAATAAGCCAAGTTTAGATAAAGAAGTAAAAACATATAGTGAGGCATTAGAAATTGCACTTTCAAGTATTGAAGATGGTGCATATAAATCTCAAATTATGAGTCAACAAGGTTATCTTTGGGAAGTAGATGAAGATGGTGTTCAATCTTATGCTAAAGGTGGGGAAGTATCTGTTTATGGAACTAACGGAAAATACTACTTAAAAAAATATGGAAGTACATACTCAAACCCTTCTTATAAAACAAAAAAAGAAGCTGAAAATTGGGCAAGATTAATAAATAAAGGAGAATATAAACTATCTAATCAAGGTTTAAAATATGTAGAAGAAAAAAACAGATTTGCTAAAGGTGGTAAAACACAAGGAAAGATTTACAAAATTCAAGAAAAAAGTAAATATGATTTAGGAGTTCCAAAATGGAAAGATGAGAAGTTTTTAACGGGTGGCAAAAAATATCTATCATACAAAGATGCTCAAGACGAAAAAAATAAACTGCAAAGAATGAGTAGTTCTATTCAATATAAAGTAGTAGAGTGGACACCTAAATTGGACTTTGCTAAAGGTGGCTCTATTAAGGATATGTCTTTTGGAGAATTTTATGATTATTTACAAGATAAGGGCGAGGGAGATTGGGATAATGTAAATAGTGAGGAGATAGTTCGTATGTATATAGATGATATGAATAATGATGGTATTGATGTTTCGCACATAGAGGAAGTTCTTGAAAACAACCCATCAAGAGAAGAACTTTATGAAATATGGTTAGGAAATTCTATGAATACACCGACACCCATAAACACTAAAGAAGAATTATTAGAGGCATTAGAACTTGATAAAGAAGATTTTGCAAAAGGTGGAGAAATATCACATCAAGAAATAATAGAATGGCTTGAAAAACATCCTGAACTTGATGGATATAATGAAGATGGAACTCCTACGGATGAAACATATCAAGATGCTATTGAAGAAATAAAAGCTGAAAGAGGTTATGCAAAAGGTGGAGAGGTAAAGAAAAAAGGAAATGAAGAGCATAACACAATGCTGATAGGAGGAATTGCAGGTATTCTTCTTGGTATATTTTTAGGAAGAAAGTAATGAGTTGTGGATGCAAAAATAAAGAGTATCACCCTTGCCAAAATGGAGGTGAATGTAAGTGCGGAGGTAAATGTAAACAAGAAAATTACTCTAATGCAGTTGGAAGCATAGATGAATTTAAAGAAGAAGATAATAGTATTGGAAGTGCAGTTTTAAAATTAGTAGGAGGAATATCTCTTGCGATAGTAGCAATAATAATATATAGTAAATTAAAAAAATAAAATTATGCAAGAAGAATTATGGTTTAATCACCCCGGATTTATAGGAGGAACTTGGTTCAAGGATTTTTTTGCACCTAAAAAAGCAGAAAAAGAAAGATATAACAAGGCAGTAGACAGATATAACGATAAGTACAAGTTAGAAGATGAGATGGATTGTGATACCATTGATGATACTATTGGTGTTATTGATAAGGATTTGACTAAAAATGCTAATAGTGGTGCTAAAGACAGAGTAATCACAAGAAATTCAAGAGCCTTAGAAAATAGAAGATTAGACTTTAAAAATAAATGGGATGAACTAGACTGTTCTCAGAAAAAATTAGATGAACAAGCAGCAGAATTTGATGCTAATATTGAAAAAATGTTTCAAGAAGCAAATTTGAAAAGTGCTGCAAGAAAAACAGAAGATAAAACATTAACCTATGTTGCTTTAGGAGTTGGGGCATTAGTTATAGGAGTGGTAGCATATGTAGCATTAAAAAAGAAACCTGCAACAGTATAAAATGAACAAAGAAAAGGCAATATCTAATTTAGCAGTTTTTTTACTGCAAAATAAAAATGATGTAATATCCCTAATCAATAGGTTAAGGATAGCATCGCTGCCTTTAAATGCACCTATTGCAAGTGTAAATGAAGTAGTTATTGATAACTCAACCAATAAAGAGTTACAAAACGGATTGATGGAAATAGCTACTGAAGAAAATGAATATAAAAATGCAATTTTTACTCTAACTGCAACGGCTGCTTGGATAATAGGAAGTTTATTAGTTGTAACGGCAGGAATTGCGGTACAACAAGATATACGCAGAAACAAAAAAATGCGTGAAGAAATATTTAGAGAAGGTTTTAGGTCTAGGTATTTAAATAAAGAAACAAGAGATGAAATAGCATTTTTACAAAGAAAAGAAATGCAAAAACAATTTCTTTTAGCACAATCAGATTATCTACAACAAGAAGAAAATTTGATACAAAAAAATAGAGAAAATACGAGAATGAATTCATTATATATAGCATTAGCAGGTGGAGTAGTTGTATATATAGCGATAAAAATAATGAAATAATGAAAACAAATAATTTAGCATTTAAGGGTTTAGCCGGATTCATTCTTGACCATAAAGTTTTGGTAATTCAATGGCTTAATGAGAATGGTTATGCTGAGTTGCCTGTTAATACTCCTGTAGATGAAGTAAATAAAGCAGTAGCATATCATATGCTAGATGAAGATTTTATTGCTAGAATAATAATTTTTCAAAGCAAGGTAGAGGAGGGAAGATTCTCTAATATAGCAGCTACACTTTTAGTAGGTATTGCAACGGCAGTTTCAGCAGTTGCACAATCAGTAGCAGGTATATTTATAGGTGCTAAAAACGCAGCTTTTGGTCGTGATATGGCAAGAAGGCAAGAGCAGTATGACAAGGAAGATAAAAGATTCTATAGAGAACTAGCAGAGTTAAACGCAAGAAAACAAATTGCTATAGAATTAGGTAAAGCACAAACCGATATGATACTGTCAAGAGATATGGCGGAAGAAAAAGCTAAAACAACTAATAACCTCCTAATTTTTGGAGTAGCAGTAGCAGGAGCACTAGCTATAGCATATATGTTAAGAAACAGAAATAAATAAATAATTAATTAATAAAAAATGGCATCAAAAAAAATAGACCCAAAATTCGTAGCAGAAAGAAAAGAAATATTGGCAGAACAATTTAAAGAAGCACCTAGTGATAATGTTAAAATTGCAACACCTGAACCTACAACTGAAGTAGCAGCAGAATCTACTACCACAGAAGTTGTAGATGGTAAAACAAAAAAAGCAGGATTTATGGGATTGCCAACTTTAGCTTGGGTTGCAATTATTGGTGCAGGTGTATATTATGCTTACACAAAAGGAGTGTTTAAAAAATAATAAATTATGGCAAAGAAAAAAGCAGTAAAAAAAAGTGGAAGTAAATCTTGCACAATAATCAAGAGTTATAAACGAAAAGGTAAGACAGTAAAAAGTCATACCCGAAAAAAATAAAAAATTATGTCAAGATTCGCAGAAGGAACAGACCCGGAATATATAAAAAAGGTAAATGATGCTTTATACGGAGCAGGAAAAGATGATGCCGAAGTAAAAGAAGAATTATTAGCTGAAGCAGAAGTAATAGGACCCGGAGATAATGTGGGAACTAAACCGGCAGAGGTAAAGCCAAAAAAAGCAGGTTTTATGGGCTTACCAAACTTAGCTTGGATAGCAATTATTGGAGTAGGTGTATATTATGCCTACAGTAAGGGAATTTTTAAAAAATAAATTATGGCGGCTAAACAACATACTATTGAAGAACAGGCAGTTATTGATGCTCGTACTCAAGAAGTAAAAACGGAAAAAAGAAATAAGAATCTAATGTATATAGGAGGTGCAATTCTTGTGGCAGGTTTAGCATTTTACATATATAAAAATAAATTTAAAAATAAATAATTATGGCAAAGAAAAGAGCAATGAATGCTTATATGAAAGCAAAAGAAAAGGCAAGAAAAGCCGGAAAAAAATCATTTAGTTATAACGGAAGTACCTATGTGGCATCAAAAACAAAGACAGGTATGATGATATATAAAAAGAAGTAATTAAAATAATAAAATGGATAAGAAAACAAAAATTATTATAGGTGTATCAGTAGCGGCAGTAGCAGCTTACTTTTTATTTATTAAAAAAGATAAAAATGAATTAACTGAAACAACTTTAGGGCAGGATAATTTAGCTTCAACATTTAATAATTCAATCAACATTAGTGATGCAAAAAATAATAATGCAATTGATTTAATTCGTGATGATAAATATGAAGCAACTGAAAGATTACATATTGGAACAAAAGGACTTATTAATGGTAAAACACCTTGTACTGTATCAAAATTTTGGCTAGATAAAAATGGCAAAAAAGGAGCATTTTATTGTGAAGGTGAAGATTTTGTATATGATATTCCTACAGGCTCAAGATTTTTGTTTTAATAATATATAAAAGGTAATATGAAGTTATTCGGTGATAAAATAAATTGGGGTACGGTTACAGTAGCAGTAGCTGCCTTTGTTGCTCTTGAAATGTGGGCAGAAATATATGTTTTTAGACCGGGAGTAAAGAAAATAGTAAAAGAAGAATTAGACAAAAAAGGATTAAATGGATAGTATTATTAAAGATGGCTATGCTGATGTATCTAATTTGTTAGACACGAATAACTCGTGGTTTAACGAAGGTGATGACTTTTTTGATTCTAATAGACAATCACAACCATATGTTGTGACTGTACCTAGTAGTGGAGTAATAGGAGGCTTACCAATTGGAGGAGCCGCATCATTAGGATTTAATGGTGACATATATTCTGTTACAGGTTATAAAAGAGATAGTAAGGATTTAAACAGACCTTATAATCTCATTCCAAATGGAAGAATCACAATGAAAGATGTGGATTTTCCTGTTTGGGGAATAGACAACTTAGGTAACTCGCAAATGATGTACCCTGAAAATGAATATACATTTAAAGGTAACGAAGTTTTAGAAATACCTATCAAACAAAAATTAAATAATTATTAATCAATAAAAAAAAGAAAAAATGGATTTAATGAAAATTGGTCTTTACGGACTAGCAGGATTTGGAGCATATGCAGCTTACGAGCATTTCTCTAAACCAAAAACAAGTACAGTTCCACCAATTGAAGGTGCTGAACCAACTTCAAGTTTTACAGGAACAAATTGGCAACAGTCAGGTAGAAACAGAGAAACTATGTGGCAAGAAGGTGGTGTGTTTCAGAATGCTTCAGGAGCAAGAAGAGGATATATGATTCCTTACGGTCCACCAAGAGATAGAAAAGCATTGCCTAGTGCAGATAACAATTGGTTAGCAGCTATTCCGGGAAGAAGAAGAACCGGATTCTATGGTGCAAATGGAAATTTACAAGGAACAAATTGGCAAACTACTAATATGAGTAATGCATCAGGAAACCTACAAGGTACTGATTGGCAAACTTCAAATATGAGTAATGCTTGTGGTTCTTGTGGAGCATAACAAATAAAAATAATATACTATGTTTTCAATAATAAAATATGCCCTTGCAGGGTACGGTGCTTATATGATTTACCAAGAATATATAGCAAAAAATATTACAATAACTAAAAACACATTGTAAATGGCTAAGTGGGAAGATTATTTAGAAGAAGGTCATCTTCAAAAAATACTAACAGTAGGAGGTTCTATTGCAATTGCTATAGGAGTTTCTTATATTGTAAAAACATATTTAGATGTTTTAAGAATAAAATTAGTAAAAAAAGAATTAAAAGAAGAAAATTCACCTAAAATAATTGCCGTAAAGCCTCAGCAAGATTGGAATATAAATGAAGATTAAAAATGAATAAAAGGTCATACAATAAATTAAAAAAAGGTGGTTTAGCCCCTTTTGAATATCAAGTAGCTTTTAACTTATTAGCTATTGTAGCCTTGGTTGGTTTTTATGATAATTTCTTAAAAGATAAATATTTCGATGGCAAAACTATTGATGAATTAGTAGGATTAGATTAAATAATAAAAAATAAAAAGATATGTCAAATGAATTATGGTTTGAAGCAGCAGCTACTCAAGGTCGAAGTAGGGTTGTATTACCAACTAATCGACCACCTGTTTCGGTGCCAAGTGTACCAACTAGACCTGTAGACCCTGTTACTCAGACTGTAATATGTAATAAGTGTGATAAAGGATATGGGGTTTCTAATATGTTCCCCGGAACAGTTTGCCCTCAAGGATGGACATTAGATAAAGACCCTTGCAATACACCAATTGTAAAAGGTCCACCTGTGGTAGTAACCAAAGAAGATGAACCTTTTGTTATTGACCCTATTTTAACTGACCCTATTTTACCATACAGTCCTGCCGTTGTAGAAAATGTAGTTACTGAGCCTATTACAGAAGTTCCTGTAACACCTACTCCTGTAGTTGTAGTAAATCCGGAGCCGGTTGAAGGTAAAAAAGATAATAATGATTTAATTTTATATATAGCAATAGGTGTAGGTGCCTATTTATTATTGAAGAAGTAGTGAGTGTAAATAGGGCAAGAGAAATCGTTAAGAATTTAAAATATACAATTGCAAGTATGCAAGAGTCTAAACTTAATATTACTAACGACAATCTCCCACCTGCAAGAGCCGATAAAAAGAAGTTACAAACTATCGCTAAAAATCTCATTAAAAAATATAACTTGCAGGAGAGTAAATAAAACGAGTATTAACCCAAAAATTTAAAAAAAATGTTTGATATTAAAAGTGCAGATTTTTTAGGTGGTAACAATGTTCACAATGTAATTATCATTGGAATGTTAGGTTACTTAATCTATAAGTGTAAGTAATAAGTGAATAATAAAGTTGTTCTAAGTGCTTTGTTAGTCGTGTGTGTAATTGGTTCTTTTGCTTTGTTCAGAGGTTCGTATGTTACCACACGCAACTTAACACGCAATAAAAAGTTTGAAAATGAATAAATATGATGACTATGATTTAATACATTTTTCTCCTGTAAGGCTTCCTTATAAATATAACGGTTTAGAGCCATATATTGATGAGGAAACTATGCAAATACACTACAATAAACATTATTTAGGGTATTTAAAAAAGTTTAACGCAGCAGTAGACAAATATGATATTACTGACCCGGTTATTAGAGTAATGCAGAACATAGATAGATACCCAATTGAAATTAGAGATAATGGAGGAGGGTATGTAAATCATTCTATGTTTTGGAAAATGCTTAAACCTAATCCATCAAAAAAGTCAAATCCACCACACGGTGTTTCATTGGCTAAAATTATTCAAGACTTTGGTACTTACGGACAATTTAAAGAATTTATTATTGAAGCATCGCAGAAAAGATTCGGCTCAGGATGGGTATGGTGGGTAATGAATAGAGATGGCAGTACAAATATACTAGCTACCCCTTATCAAGACAATCCATATATGCCTGAGTATCAATCATATCCTTTATTAGGAGTAGATGTGTGGGAACACGCATATTATTTGAAATACGATGCAGACAGAACGAAATACATCAAAAATATATTTAAAATTATAAATTGGGATGAGGTTAATAGAAGAATAATAGCCGCCAATCAGAATATATATGATGTTAGAATTATGAATTAAAAAAAAGAAAAAATGGAAAAAGTATTTAGTTTTTTAGGTGGTCGTAAAATGTTTTTTGCGATTTTATTGTTTATATGTGCAACAGTTTTCTTGTTTATTGGACAGGCAGACTTTGCTAATTGGTCTGAGTTTGTAATGTGGATATTTGGTATTTATGCAGTAGGTAATGCCGGAGAACACTTGTCAAATATAGGAAACAAGAAATAAAATGGATTATGTTTTCTAAACTTAAAAATAATGCACTAACTATATGTATTATAATTCTATTTATTCTTATTTGGCAACTTTTTAGTGCTAATGAAAGATTAAGAGATTATAAAAGTCAGGTCATTAAATTTAAAGATGGAGAACAAGTTTTTGTTGAGAAATTAAATGAAAACGGAGAAAAAATAGCAGAACAAGAGCAGGTAATCCTTTCACAAAAGGATGCCATTGCTCTAAATTTGCTTGTTATAGAGGATTTAAAAAAGGTCAAATCTCAAGTAACAGTTAGAACTATTACAAAGATAGATAGTATATATGTCCCCATTATAGACACTATTGAAAGAGTTACATTTGATGCTACAGGATTACCTTTTTTAAAACTTCCTACTAAGTTCGGTGTGGAAGATGAATGGTACTCTATATATTCAACTATAAATACAAAGGGTATGTGGATAGATTCTTTATCTTTGTATAATCGGCAAACTATTACTTTGGGAATGAAAAGTAACGGTTTTTTCAAGGCTCCCACACCTTCAGTCTTGGTGAAAAACGAAAATCCTTATGTAAATGTTAGTAGTTTGAAAAATATAGTTATCAGAAATGATACTAGATTCTATGATAAAAAAGGATTTTGGTATGGTCTAGGTGTAGGGACAGGAATTCTTATACCTGCACTATTGATAAAATAAAAATATGGAAATGAAAAAATATAAATATAATAAAGGAGGAGAATTTAAAGATGATACTCCAAAAATTTATGTTGCAGACTTAAAATCTTATAATGAAGGTAGGTTAGTTGGTGAGTGGGTTGATTTAACTGATTATGATAGTGGAGAAGAAGTTAGCGATAAAATTGCTTCTCTTATGAAAGAATATAGCAAGAAGTATCATAACGGAGAAGAAACTGAGCACTCAATTCACGACTACGAAAATTTTGATAGCAGCCTATATAGTGAGTATATGGGAGAGGCAGATTATGATATTATTATTGATACTCATAAAATATCAGAAGAAAAAGGAATTCCTGCTGAAGTATTACAATCCATAGCAAATGATTTTAGCCCTGATAATTTAGAGGAATTTGTAGATGATAGATATATAGGACAATATGATGGGGATTACGAATTAGGAGAAAATTATGTTGATAATGTAGGAGGTATTGAAGGTGTTTCAAATCCTGAATATTATTTTGACTATGAGGCTTTGGGAAGAGATTTATCAATAAACAATTATAATGAATATGATGGACATTATTTTCAAAACTATAAAAAGGGAGGAACAGTAAAAGAATACGATTTATCTAAATATGCAAAAGGTGGCAGTTTAGGAAAGGATTTAAGTGGAAATTACACATCAACAGATGATTTTGTTAGTGAAAACGGTTTAATTGATTTAGCAAAGCAAAAGTTCGGAGATGATTGGCAGTCCGGAGGAGATTATGATTATGATGTAGAAGAAATAAAAGTATTAGCAGGAGATAATTATAAAGTGATTTTTGTTGATTCAGAAAGACAGAATAGAGATAATTTTGAAGAAGCTAAACAAAAGTATTTTCCTAAAATGAAATACAAGTCTAATGATGGAGATATTTTCGTGATTAGAAGTTTTGAAAAAGGTGGAGATTTAGATGAAAACAAAGAATATATTATTAGAGTTTACAACAACGAAGATGATTATGATTTTGATGAAAACTACGATGTAGTGTATTTAGATGATGAGGCACCAAATAAAAAAAGAGCAATATCAAAAGCAAGAGAAATAGAAGATTCTAATACTTGGGTAAGAGTAGTTGATAATGCATCTCGATATAACGATGAAATATATAGTTCTAAATTCCCTCAAGGGTTTGCCGAGGGTGGAGAAACTATAAGTAGAGAAAAAATAGTTGAGGTATTAAAAGATGAGTTAGAAGATGTTTTAGAAGATGCTAATCAAGAATATGAAGGTCAAGAAATAAAAGGAGAAGAGGTAGAATATAAGAGTCGAGATGGCTTTATACCTTTTACTGATGGAGGCTATGAATACCGTTTTTTCACATACGGAAACTATCTAACAGGCTCAGGAAAATCATTGCCTACAAATACTTTAGATGCTGAATTAGAAAGAGTAGAAAATCTAAATTATGAATATGGTAAAGAAAGATTTGAAGAAGAATATCCTGACATAGTAAAAGAATTAGGAGGTATTGAAAATGTTGATTACTCTTCTTTACAGGATGCAGGATATATGGATGAGGCAGAAGATTTAGATGAGTTTTCAAGAAGTGATGATGATAGTATTATGTTTGAAGTAGAAGCATTTTACTATAATCCTGATAATAGCAGAGGTATTGATGGTAAGCATACTATAGTTCTTACCGGTAATGTAAATATGGAAGCACCTTATCACAGAACAGGAAATTACGAAGATTACACACAAGACAAATTCACTTTTGATAGTATAGAAGATTTAAAAGAAAAACTACAAAAAGGTATTGATAAAATATCTAAATGGTTTAATGGTGATAACTATAAAGAAGGAAGAGAATTGAAAATGGGGAGATTTGCAAAAGGTGGTAAAGTCAAAAGATACATTGTTCACAAAGATAGTGGTTATGATGGAGAGGTAGTTGGTAGTTCAGACACTTTTAGAGGTGCAAGTATGATAGAAAAACGACTTGAAAAGAAAGGTGTGTTTGATAATGTTGATACTTATGGCATAAAAGATACACAAGATTATTTTTACAGAAGAAAAGATAATAAATATGCAAAAGGTGGAGAAGTTAAGAAAAAAGGTCAATTAAGTGTTTCTGATACCAAAAAATATTGGGGATATTCTGATAAAGAATGGGAAGATTTATCTGATTATGAAAAAAATAAAGCTAAAACTCAAGCAAAAGTAGACAAAGACAATAAATATGCAGAGAAGATGGATAAAAGTTCTACTAAAAAAGGTGATAATTCAATGTTAATAGGAGGTTTAGCAGGTATTCTTCTTGGCATATTTTTAGGAAGAAAATAATGGGATTATCGGGTAAAGCAAATAAAGGATTAGGTTTAAGGTCAGGTAATTCAGGCAATATAGGAAATCAAGGATTTCAAGGAAACACAGGATTATCGGGAGCAATAAAATCTAAAGTAGCAGAAGCCCAAAAAACAGAGAAAAACAAAAAAACAAAAAAATAAAATGTCTAGTATAAAAAAAGAAATAAAGAAAGCGGAAAGAGATATAATTATAGGAGTTGTCTTATTAGGAGTGTTTTTACTAATTCATAGAACAATTTCCAATAAAATGATAGATGAAACACAGGAAAAATAAATAAAATGTTAGCAAACGGATTAGTAGTAGATAGTAAAACTCAAGAAATATTACCACAAGCAACGGTTTATGTAACTGATGGAGAGGGCAATATTATTGATAATAAAAAAAAGACAAGCGGAAATAAAAAAGGTTTATTTACCATTGATGTCTTTCCTTCTGACTTTCTTACTATTTCTTATGTTGGATATAAGAACAAAACTGTATCTATTAAAGATTTTTCATCAGGCACAAATACTATAAATTTAGAATACAACAAGGCAGGAGAGTCTTTAGGAGGAGTTCTTAATGGAAATGTAGAAGAGAGGGCTGATGATGGAGTTATGCAAAATAAGGCTATTAAATGGTATTATTGGGCTGCATTTTTTGCTATTGGATATTATGCCTATACTAAATTTAAAAAGTGAAAAAGGGGCAGGTAGCAATAGGGGTTGGAATAGGTCTTGTCGTATCGGCAGGTCTATATATTTTGTTTAAAAAGTATCTTTTAAGTGGATTCAAATCTGCTATTATTTCAAATGCTAATAAAGAGTGGAAACTATGGGGCAGCCCTGTAATAGTAGGAGGAAAATTAGAAGAATCAGGAGAGTTTGAATGTACTCCTATATATAAAGATAGAGTAGGAGAGTATTGGAAAAAAGGAACAGGTAAAAATTATGATGGTTGTGATAGAAAAACTCCTTGGTCATCTGCTTTTATTTCATTCATAATGAAAAAGAGTGGGGCAGGAAACGAATTCCCTTATTCATCGGCACATACTAATTATATAAGACCTTTTATTCAGAATAGAAAACAAAACAATAATTCGGACTTTAAAGGATATAAGGTACACGAAGTTAAACCTGAAAAAGGAGATTTGATATGTTATCCTAGACAAACGGGTGTAAACTATGATACAAAAAGTAGTTATAAATCACATTGTGATATAGTTGTAGATGTTAATAGAAAAAGAAAAAATATAGAGGTAATAGGAGGTAATGTCAGTAATGGAGTTACAAAACGAATTGTAAGTATAGACAATAATGGATATTTAAATGATAATACCCAAGATTGGTTCACAATATTAAAAAATAGCAAATAATGGATGCATCGGTATTTAGTTTTAGAAATAATTCTACAGAAGTTCAAGAATTTTCAGTTTTTGAAACTTCAGCTTTAGGTGCACCCAATACAAGCACGGAAACTGTTTGGAACTTTGAATCTAATTGGTCACCTATATATACTCTTGGTGATTGGTGGAATCCTAAACTTGTAGCCTCTAATGGTTCTGTGTCAATAAGAATTTTTAGAGCAGATGGTAGTACATTTATAGTTGGTTCTCTTGCCGACCCAAAATTATCAAATATATCTACTGCTGAATTAGTTACATATTTAAATGATGCAGCTAACCCATTTGCCGTAATAGGACAATGGACAGTAGATGGACCTTATGGTCTTGAATCCACAAGTTTTGTAATTAGAGTTATTGTAGACCCTGCATATATAGCTGCACAAAATATTGCTACAACTGCTCAGTATAATTATGGGGTAGAATCTATATTATTAAATGGTCAAACCGGAGGAGCAATTTGGCTACCAATACAAGTATATCCTTCAGCATCAGCCGCAGCACCTACTTTGCCTTCAAATCCCAATATTTCTGTAATATCTACTTCTAATTTCCCTTACAACGACTTTTTGTATAGTACAATTCAGAGGACATACGACATAAAGAATTTTCAAATATTTTCTGAAAATCAAGAACAAATATTAGAGCCGTTTTTATTTGATAGAACATTAGCTACAGGTAAAGTATATCAAAAGGTACTTACACCGACTATTGACCCATATCAATCTCAAAATTACATTATTACACCAAAAGGAAAAGGGTACATACTCGATGGTTTTACGAAAATAAAATATAATTTACTTCCTTTAACAACGGTAAGGTTAATACTAGACTATGTATATATAGATATAGCAACTCCTTTGATTGCCAAAGTAAAACAACCAAAACTAAACAAGGATTATATAACTCCTGATTTCGTAGATAGTTTAGAAAAAGGATATGATAAGTATGGTTGTGATTTCTTAATGAAAAGAAGTAAGCATTTAAGTGAAAAATTAAGATGGATAAAAGATGGTAAACCATCAAAATCAGAGTTTTCTAATCAATCAGGAAATTCTGTATCTGCGGTATCTACTTCAAATGCAGGAAAAAATCCTAAATGGCAAGACCAAATTAAATCAAAGTTAATATACATCAAGCAAATGATGATTAATTATGATTGCTTCTCAAAAGAAAAGGTAGAGGAAATGCCTCAGTTCGATATGGTAGGAAGTACATTCCAAAGAACAAACCTATTTATACCATCACCGGAGTTTGTTCAGCATCAACTTGATACCGAGCAAGGTGCAAGAAAATTATTCAAAAAGCACGATTTCCCAATCGAAAAAGAGTAATTATTTCAATTATTTTTAAGATTTTCGCCATTTTATAATTATTTTTAAAAACAAATTTCAGGCTCTCATACCCTGATAATACTGATGTTGCATATAAAAATATGTAATTTATGTCTATTTTTTTTTGTGGATTATAAAATTTAATTATCTTTACATCGAAATCAAGTCACAAATAGTTAATTAATAAATTACACAAAATGGGAAACAAGAAAAAAGTTATTAAACTTCTTTTTAGCAGCAGCGAAAAGAATAAACAGTCAGGATGGGAATACTTTATAGATGATAAAAAAGTTTCTGAGTTAGAATACTATGAACTTAATCATCTTAAAAATTATTCATCAGAAGAACTTATTGAATTTCATAAAGAGTTAGAGCAACAAGAACCTGCTGATATGAAGTTATATCAAGATTGGAAATTCAAAATATCTATTGTTAAAGATTTAATTAGCACAAAGGAAAATGACCCTTTTTTCCTATTTATCTAAAATAAAAATTTAAAAAAATAATTATGGCAACTAAGCAAAGCAAAAAAGTAGAGAACTCAGAAAAAGAAATAGCATTAGAATTATTTCACAATATGCGAGGAAAGTATATTATAGGTCAAGCCTTATACTATGCACAAAAGTATCTTATGGATATGCCGGTAGAAAAAAGAGAAGTTTCAAATGCTGAAGATATGCAGTTATTAGGCAATAACCTTTTTCAACTTGGTTATCTTCCAACCAAAATGCTAAATGAAGAATTTAGTTATGATGCATACTTAAACTGTCTTGAAGAAAAAGAAAATAACGAATTAAAATCTTAATACTATGGAATTTAAATTTAGAACAAAACTAAAAGATTATCAAGATATTGACTTTTATGGATTCACTAAGATGATTGACAAACATCACGATTATCATAATGATATTGATATTTTAGTTTCTTGGAGTGCAGAAATTTATCAAAGAGAAGGTCAAGGTATCACAGATATTTTTCCAATCATCGAAAAGATTGCACTAGAATATGATTACAATTATATAGAAGAACTTCCGGGAGATAATTATAATGAAGGAGAGAGAAGTTACAAATTAGAGGTCGATGACTTTATTAACTACCCGTTATCTGTTCAAGAAAATACAGAAAGAAAAAAACTCAGTTTGGATGAAAGAAAGTGGATTGTAAGAACAGACTACACACCAAACGAATCAGATTCTGCTCCTCATTTAATTTTAACAAGAATAGAAATAGATTGGGAAACGAAAGAAATAACAATTAGCTTTTAAATAAATAAAATAAATAAAATGGACAATCACACACCACTATTAAATGATGAAGAAAAAAACTTCTTAGAAAATTATGACAAAGAAAATCCTTTTTTAAAGTCATTATCAAACCAATATAAAGAAAGAGGAACACTTTCAGAAAAACAAATAATTCATTTAAGAAAAGAAACTCAACAAGATAAAAAAATTCATACACGATGCGAGGTATTACATTTATCTCTTAATCAAGAATGTGTTTTTGAGGATAAATCTTATAATGAAAACAAAAATGTATTTGTAAGTAAAATAAGTGAAAAAGCTATACAAATAGAAGATAAAGAAAACAATATGTATGCTTGGATGCCGAAAGCAGGAGTACAAGTTAATACAAAATTAGATGATTCTGAAGGAGGAAATAATACTCCGGTATTAATAAAAGAGGTTTCTATACTTACTTTAAAATCTTGGTTTACAAGAGATGAGGATTTTTGGAAACAAAAAAAGCCTTCTCCTGAATTGATAGTTGAAGAACAAGCAAATTCTTTAGTTGAAGAACAAGCAAATGCCTTAATGGATTTAGATATTCAAGATGAAGATTTCACAGATGAAATGACTTCATACGAAGAAGATGATAAACTACCTTTCTAAACTGATGTATGAGAAGAAGTATGCAAGATTTAGAGGATTCTATAATCACTCTTAAAAACGGAACCAAAGTAGCAAATTTTAGTAGTCCACATATATTCACATTTGATGATGGAAGTAAACTAATGAAATGTGATATTAGAGAGTCAAGTCTTTTTAAAGTACAGTTTAGAGAAAAAGTAGTTAAAGACATAAGGGATATTTCAGGAGTTGAAATGGATTTTATGTTATCAAAAGCACTTATGTCAAGAATTAATATGTGGGAGTTACTTTATAATGAAAAGAAAGTTGATATAGTTTTTTGTTCATTACCACTATTAACTGCGTTAAAAAAAATCTTAGATGTAAAGGAATTAATGAAAATGCCCTTTAGAGGTGTAAGAACTAAAGATAGAGGCAGGAAAGTGATACTTACAGATAAATTTGTTATTTAATAATTAAACTAAAATTAAAATGTCAACATTAGCAGACTTAATGAATCCTGAAACAAGGAATATTCTTGAGAAATATAAGAGATTATCAACTCTTGCATTAGAAATGGGTATTGAAAAAGATAAAACTACAGACCTTGTATATATTTCAGATAAATTAAAAAACACAGACTATAAGCATAAAGAAGAAATCTTAAATCTTATAGAAAAATTATCAAAAATCAAAAAGTAATGATAGGGAAAGACAAAAATCAAAATCTCATATATCTTTCTATAGACACTATAGAGGATATTATTAAAGCAAAGAATAAAGCGGAAAAAGTAATTGAAAGTTGTAAGAATGATAAACATTTAAATTCTGCAAAAAATTATATCAAATTGTATTTGAATGCTACTGATGATTTAGTAGGGTCAACTCAATTAGAATTACAATTACTAGAAAAACGAAAAGAATTATGTTAGTACATCTATTTGATACAGGAGAAATTTGTTATTACAAGGATAAAGACAATAATTACTATGGTATAAACTATAGTTATATGGACAAAGGAGTTTTAAGAGAATATGCAAATGTATCTCCTGTTGAAACATACCTCGATGAAGATGGAGATGTTTGTCACGATTACGATGATGATATGTGGGAAATTGATGCTGATATTGTGCAAGGCTATGTAGATGACTATACAAAAAATAATTGTGAAATAGTCGAAAGTGGAGATATGGCAGAAGATGAAGATATATTTAAAGTTAAAGAAGGAGATAATGGTTGGTATGAAGAATTGTTCGACTTATTACATCCTGAAATAGCTACTTTTAGATTAGATAACACCATACGAGAATTACCAAATTACTATAAAGAGCAAACCGCTAAATTTCAACTTTATCAAAAATGTATTATATCCGATTGTATCAGAAGAGGTTATAGATGGGAAGAGCATCATCACGATTTAGCATATAAATATTTAGATTCAAATTCTACAGTAGTAGAAGTTGGGGCACACATTGGTACACTAACTGTTATATTAAGCAAGTTATCTAAAGAAGTATATTCTTTTGAGCCATTAAAACAATCTTATGATTTATTAAACAAAAATTTAGATTTAAATAATTGTAAAAATGTAAAGACATTTAAAAAAGGAATAGGCGAAAAAAAAGGAAAGATTAAAATAGATTTTATTGCTGATGGTAATTGTGGAGCAACCATATTACAAGGAGGTGCTATAAAAAAGACTTGGAAAAACAAAAATGACCTAGAGTTAGATTTAGAAGTAGATGTAATTACTCTTGATTCATTAAAATTAGATAGCCTAGATTATCTTAAAATAGATGTAGAAGGATATGAAGAAAATGTTATTAGGGGAGGGCTAAAAATAATTCAAAAGTTCAAACCTGTAATTGTTTTAGAATGTATGGGAGATTATGATTATGGTTCTATTATTACAGATGAACAAATAGAAACAAAATTCAAAAAGTTATTAGAATTAGGATATACTTATAAAAACTTAATATCAGAATGTAATGCTGATTTAGGAGAAAAAATATGGGATATATTATTTATACCAAAAGAAAATAAAAAATAATGAAAGTTGATAATTTATCTATATCTCAATCTCTTTTAAAAGCACTAACTAAATATGCTGAAAAAAAAGAATGTGGTTTAAAAGTTGAAGCCCTATATATCAAAGGGGCAAAAGGATTCACAACTGATGCTCAAGCATTAGGTAATTGGTTTGAATATAAATGTACGGGAGCATTACCGGCATACCATCCTGAAGTACCTGAGCCAAAAGTTTTAAAAAGCGGAAAACTATCTGTAGCATATGAAAGAATGCTAAATCAAGTTGAAAATTATAAAGAGGCTATAAAGCATTATAATGTAACTGATATTCAGTCAGGAGTAAGTATGAATTGGGGAAACATAACAGGAACTGCTGATATTATTGCTAAAGTGAATGGCAAAAAATCAATCATTGACCTAAAAACTACGGCATTATTTGATGACAAATGGAATGATTTTGGGTGGAATACAGAGCACCTTGCAGGTGAATTTAGACCAAAATTAACCTTATTGATTCAGGCATTACACTATAAATGGCTATATAAAGAGTTGCACGGAGAAGATTTAGACTTTTATTTTTGGGTTTTCTCTACTACGAATCAGCACGATTTCAAAATTATTAAAGTTCACATAGAAGAAGAGTTATATGAAGAACACGCAAATGATATAAGAGTAGGTCTAAATTTCCTAATGCACAATTTTAAAACAGGTTTTAAAGCAATCCCTAATATTTCAAGATGTGCAAAATGTTTTTTGAATGAAAATTGTAAAGAAAAAGTAAAGGTTCCTGAAGTAAGTGAAGTTTGGTTTAGTACAACAATCAAGCATATAACTAAAAATATAGGAGATTAATACACACACTAATAAATGAAACCAAACAAACTTGATAAGAAAATACAAGAACTAAATGTCGTTATAGACTTTATAGAGTCAAATATATTAGACCCAATATTACAAAAAAGGTATATATCTGTTTTAAGGCATCAAAAAGCATTAATTAGAGATGTAGACAGGAAAGGCAGGAAAATACCTGAAAACATTCCCTTTGTATGCGAAATGACCGGTGTTGAGGTCAATAGCATAAGAGAAAAAGAGCCTCCTTTTAAGTTGAACTCAGATTTTAAATTATCAAGCACTAATGGGGAGCATATGCATTTCGTTAATAATGTAGTTTTTAATACTGATATAAACCATAATTCTTATTCTCATATATTAAATAATTACTCTTTAAAATCTATTAAAAAATTAATTGGTAGAAAGATAGAGTTTAATGACCTTTCTGAGGTAAAAGATAACTTAACTTTAATTATTGAAGTATTTAAGCATAAGGATTATTATAAGAAGTACATCAATGTAAACACTTTTATAAATGAACTTGATAATATAACCTTAGTTGTGGATAGTATGTAGTATAATTAATTATCTTTGAGAATAAATAAATCAGATGGGAATATTTGTTATAATATACATATTGGTTGGTATAGTAGAATACTTTAAGGTTCAAGAAGAGTATAGAAAAAAAATACAGGATGATTTCCCATTTCACGAGCCAATTATTATTGAAATTTCTTTATGGATAGTTTGCTTATTATTTACATTCCCTTTACACATTATGAAATTATACTATAATATAAAGCAGTTTTTTAAAAACCTATGGAAAAAGATAACCTTTCCATTCAAACTTAGAAAGTTTGCCAAAAAACTTGAAGATGTTTCAAATGAAAAAGATTCTAAAAAATCAGTAGAAATGTTATTTGATGCAATGAGAGATATATTAGATTAGATTTGAAAAAAACACACCTTTCATACAAAAGCGATAAACAATCTTTAATAGACACAGAGTTAAAGGAAGTATATCAAAGAATATCAGAAGAAAGACCTCATCGCTGCACAGGATGCGGAACCTATAGGCAATTAACTCATTCACATCTTATTCCTCGTTCTAGGTCAAGGCACCTAATTACCGACCCTAATAACATACAATATCATTGTGTTTCCTGTCACAAAAAATGGGAGAATGGTGTTTTGGCACATCAAATGACCGATTTTAACCGAAATATGAAATATATTAAGTCTGTAGATTTAGCTTATTTCCATATTAGAGAGCAAAAATTAGATAAAGATGGTGCCTTTTTTATGGGCGATTATCAGGTTAAATAAATATTTTTTAAAATAATTATCAAATTATCTTTAAAGATATATTGTTTTTATGTTTTTTTTTATATATTTGTAATGAAATCAAAATCAAATAGTAATGAAAACTAAAGATAAAGTAAAGTATTGGCTAAATAAACATCCCTCCTTAAAGGATGATGATGAAAGATTATCTGCTAACATTTGGTCCAAGGAAATTCAACAACTTGGATATGAAAATAAAGATTTTTTAAGATTGTACGCAACTAAGCAATTAACATCTGCTCCAAGTATAAAAAGAGCAAGAGCAAAACTGCAAGAAGAAGAACCTCAATTTAGAGGAGTAAAGTATCTTAAAAGACAGGGTAAACTTCAAGACAAATGGAGAAACGATTTAGGTTATCCAAACAGACATTAATTCTCAGAAGGAATTATTGTTAAGACAAATTATAGTTTAAAACATTAAAATAGAAATTATGAAAAATTTATTAAAAAAAATTAAGTATTTATTACTTGGAGGAAGAATAAAAGAAATTGAAAGAATAGAATTGACAACCGGATTAATATGTGTCCATACTATTGATAAAGTAACAAAAAGAGTTAGAGTAGAAGTCGAAAAAGTATATAATTAATTTAATTAGGGAGGTTGTAAATAGTCAGTCAGCAAAAGACCCACTCAGGCTGAGGGTGGTACTGCGGAACACAACTTCCTTAATTACTCAAAAAAACAAATAGATATGAGTAATCCACACCATCGACATCAAGTAGAACTTGACCGAATTAGAAAAGGAAGTATAAACGAAGTCCGTTATCCTAACGGATATACTCCCAAAATAGAATATTATCAGGAACAATTGTCTATGGCAGTTAATAGTCTTGATATAGAACAAATAAAATATTTCACTAAAAAGTTGGAGTGGTTTATTAATCGTAGAAAGTTGAAAGAATAGCCAAAATAAAAAACAGAATATTATGAATAGACTAGCGGAAATTATAGAAACCTACATTAATGGAAATATAACCATTGCTAAAAATGAATTTAGCTATTGGAAAAAAAATCCAATTCAAATAGTGCAATGCAGCGAAATATTTGGAATAAGGCAAACGATTAAAATATTAAAGGCTATTGGTTTATCGGATATGTATATTATTAATTCGTTTCACGATTACGATAGGCAAAACATTGATGAAGCAAAAGAAATATTATTAAATAACTTTTATTATGAATAAAGAACTAGAAATGTTGTTAGATTTTAATCAATGCTTATTGGCAGATGGTTTTAATGAAGCTATAGTCGGAATATCACAATGTAATACAGTCAAAGCTATTTATAGCAGTAAAAAATGCATACAAATACTTATGGAAAGAGATAAAATGACTGAAGAAGAGGCGGTAGAATTTTTTCAACATAATGTAGTTGGAAGCTATATGGGAGAAAAAACACCAATATTTATGATTGCTGATGAAGATACTAGCAAATCAGAATTAGAGTTTGAATGGAATGGAGAGTCTGAAGATATTCAAGAATATTTATGGACAGATATTAAGGTTAAAGAGTTTTGCAAAATATATACTATGGGTTCTTACGGGGATGAGTATAAAGGATGTAAAACAATGAACCAAAAAATAGCAAGATATAAAGAGTTAAATAAATAATATAATAGATGAGTGCAGGGGTAAGTTACGAGCAGTCCTCCATCAAAAAAGTCCGTTGAACCTGTGGAGCATACTTGACCGTTGCCGAGCAGGAACTTTACCGTATCATCTATTTTAAAAACACACACACACTATGTCAAAAGAAATAGCATTAAAATTTGAAAGTCAACTTAGTAAGTATTATCTACAAACTATAAAGGACCTTTTAGAAGAACAAGAAATTAACCCTCAGCAGTTTATGCATATGGCGGTTAATCAAATAAAAAGAAATTCAAGATTACTTCAAGTATTTACTAAAAATCCGGCATCTGTATTTTCTTCAATTTTAACTTGTGCGGAATTTGGATTATCTCCAACTGCTCAAATGGGAGAATGTTGGTTAATACCTTATGGAAATGAATGTCAATTTCAAATAGGTTATCAAGGATTAAGTAAATTATTATATCGAAATCCTAATGTTCAAAATATAACAAGTGAATGTGTTTATGAGAACGATGAGTTTGAATATGAACTAGGATTAACTCCTACTTTATCTCATAAACCTACTTCAGTAAAGAGAGGGGCATTAATCGCAGTATATTGTGTAGTAAGATTTTCCAACCAAGAGCCTATCTTTAAAGTTATGAATATGGATGATTTAAGAGCCATACAAGCACTTTCAAAGGCAGGTAATGGTTCTATATGGTTTTCACCCAAAGACCCTGAGAATTGGATGCTAAAGAAAACCTGCTTTAAACAATTATGCAAACTACTACCTAAGAACTTAAATATGGCTAAAGTTATAGCTTATGATAATGTAGTAGAAGGAGGAGGGGCTATGAGGTTAGATGATAATAATCAGCCTATAGTTATAGAAACAAAACCTAAAACTACTGCAAGTCTTTTTGAAAAAGCTATGAAAGAAGATGAAGGAGCCACTATTGAAGAACAGGCAGAGCATACTGATTGGGAAGGGGATATTCCGGGATTTGAAGAAACAATGGATGACTTAAAACAAATAAAAGTAGAGTTTGAGCCTATACTTCCGGGATTAGACCCTAAAGTTAAATCAGCTAATATTCATTTGGCAGAAATAAAAGAAACAAAAACTACTAAAAAATATACTGATAAGCAGATGAAGAAAATAGTAGATAATATGAAGTCTATTGAAAAATTAAAGAAAAATGGAAAAAAATAAATCTTCACAAAGTTTAGAAGAGGCAAATATTTTTTTTGAAGAGTTTAAAGATAAATTTCAAGTCATAGGTTATACTCTTATTAAAAATACATCAATAGATTATTATAGATACCGTACAAATAATAGATTAGATAAGGACAATAAATTAAATTTTGATGAATGGTTTGACAGGTATGTTTCACGATTTAATATATAAAAAAAATGGAAAAAAAAGAGGACATTAAAAATATGTTGCTAAAAACAAAAGATAGTGAAATAAAAAAACTCAGACAGGACTTAAAGTACCTAGAACATTTGAAATCAATAAGATACGAGGAATTAAAAACTGTTGCTACTGAATATAGTGACTATTGTAGAGATGTTAGGCACGAACTTATGGACAGACCAATGAACTTTGATGAATGGTATGCAGCATATAATAAATAATTAAGAATAAAACAAATTTATTATAATGAGTTTTCTATCTTTGTTACTATGAATTATGACAAATCCTTAAACTTTTTAAAGAGATATGTAAGTCAAGAAATTGATACCTCTCAAAAGACTACTCACGATGATGCAGGAGCAAGAGGATTAATTCTTATGGTTCAAGATAATTACAAAATTAATTTAGGGCTTCCCACAGAAAATGTAGATGATTTAAGAGATGCAATGTTGGTGTCTTATCCAATTAAAGATGTAGAAAGATTATCCGGAAGAAAATATGTAGCAGATGTTTTATTGAAAAAAAATATTGATTTAGAAGATTATATTAAACAAATAACTTACTACAATAAAATTATTTCATCTAGCAAATCCCTAACAATAGAGCAACAAATAAATGAGGGATATGAATTAACTCATTTAATTTGGGCATTATTTACAATTGTTAAGGATAATCACCTAATAAGAACTTATAAAGACTTTATGATTTGGTCTTTACAAAATTTATACATAAGAATTCCTGATAGTACAGATGTATCTACAGAAGCATTATATTTTTTATCAAAAATAGATTCTTTTGCTATTAAAGAAAAATGGATAATGAAACTAGAATCAGACCAAGATTCAAATGGTGTTTTTACAGGATTCGATAATCCAAAAGAATTATCCCCTCAACAACTTTTACTATTACAGGTACATCATACGGCTTTAGCTTTATTGACATTGTATAATTTTTATAATGGTAATAGAGAGGTCAATGACTAAAGAGTCAGCAATACTAAAATCATCTTTAGATAAAAGAATAAAATCTAAAGTAATAAAGTTAGCTAATGATTTAGGAAAGAAAAATAATTATAAATATGCAGATTTTTCTATCAGATTAGAGGCTGCATACTATCATATTTTAGCTATAGAAAAACTAAATATATTGATTATTAGCTTATTATTTGTTTATAATTGATATTTTTGTTATTAATAATATTAACTCAAAACACACCCGATGAATAAAAATATTTGCAAATTAGCCCTTCAAAAAGGAGGTTCCGTTACTCCATTAATTATACCAACTGAAAAAACTGAAGGATTAGGATTGATGAACCCTTCAATTCTTAAAATCAAAAACAAAATATATGTTGTGATGAGGTGGGTAGGTTATTCTTTATACCACTCAGAATTCAAACAAAAACATCAAAGTCCTTACGGACCATTAGTATATTTAAATCCTGAAGATGATATAACACTTACTACTAGAAATTTTTTATGTGAGTTAGACCCTAAAACTTTAGAGTTAAAAAAACATAATCTAGTAGATACTTCCAAATTAGATGTAAAGCCACTTTGGGATTTTGTAGGATTAGAAGATGCTAGATTAGTAAATTGGGGAGGAAAAGTTTTGCTAACAGGAGTTAGAAGAGATACCACTACAAACGGGCAGGGAAGAATGGAAATCTCAGAAGTAAAAAACAATAAAGAGATTTCAAGAAATAGAATAGAAGCACCAAGGGAAACATACTGTGAAAAGAATTGGATGCCAATTTTAGATATGCCAAATCACTATGTTAAATGGACATCTCCTACAGAAATTGTCAAGGTAAATAATACCAAAACAAAATCTAAAACAATAAAAACGATTGAGCAAGATGTTGAGTTTCCAAGAGATTTAAGAGGAGGTTCACAAGTAATAAAATATAAAGACTATTGGGTATGTGTTACTCACGAAGTTGATTTATGGTTTAACGAGCAGAATAATAAAGATTGTGAATACTATCATAGGTTTATTGTTTGGGATAAAGATTGGAAAATAGTACATCATTCAGAAGAATTTAAATTTATGGATGCTCAGATAGAGTTTACCTGTGGTTTGCATTTAGAAGGAGATAACTTTTATTTACCATTTGGCTATCAAGATACAACCGCATTCTTATTAAAACTTCCTTGTGATATGTTTGAGGAAATGGTAGGATTAAGGAAGCCGAATACAAAACTTAAAAAAATAGATGTAGAAGGTACAAACGGATTAATTAATAGTTTTATTAATTCTCCAAATATATATAATACAAATTACGAATTAGGGTTGTATTATTTTACAAGTGGTCAATATTCATCAGCTTTATCTTTCTTTTTGAGAACTGCTGAAATAGAAGAAACACCTGAAAATTTAGTTTATGAATCATTATTATTTGTAGCTAAATGTATTAGTCTATTGGGTAGGAGAGATGATACAGAAATAGAATTGTGGCATAATGCTATTAGATATAAACCAACAAGACCGGAAGCATATCTATTTGTTTCACAGTATTTTGAACATAGAAATAATTTTTCTCAATCTCAAACCTTTGCTAGGTTGGGTCTTGAATTTAAAAATAATAGCGAACCAATAAGTAATGCTCTTTTATATCATCATTTTTATGAATTAGAGTTTCAAGATGCTATATGTGATTGGAATTTAGGACAAGGAAATGATGCTAGAAAAAAGTTTAGTAAACTCTATTCATCAGACTATCCTTTAACACAATTCTATAAGGATTTAATATTAAAAAATATTACAGATTTAGGGGAAGTAAGTCATCCGTGCCTCCCTTATGATAAATCTATGGCAGATAGTTTAAGATATAAATTCAAAAATTATAAAAAAATAGATAAAAATTATTCTCAATGTTATCAGGATATGTTTGTATTATCAATGTTGGATGGAAAGACTAATGGAGAATATCTTGAAATAGGCTCTGCTGACCCATTCTACGGAAATAATACTGCTTTATTAGAAGAATTAGGTTGGACAGGAGTATCAATAGATATAGATGAAGTTTTTGTAAATAAATTTAGAGAAGAGAGGAAAAATAAAGTTGAACTTTGTGATGCAAGAAAATATGATTATTCCAACCTAATCGGTGTAATTGATTATTTACAAATAGATTGTGACCCTGCTTCTGTAACTTTTGATATTTTAACTTCTATACCTTTTGATAAGTGTGATTTTAAAGTAATTACATATGAGCACGACCATTATGCAGACCCAAAAAGTAAATACAGAGAGTTATCAAGATTATTCCTTAATTCTAAAGGATATGAATTAGTTGTAAGAAATATAGCACCAAATGATACTGCTTGTTATGAAGATTGGTATGTTCATCCGAAGTATATAAATCCTAAAATTATGGAAAAAATGCTAGATACTTCTGAAGATACTAAAAAGGCATCTAGTTATATGCTAAATGAAAATTCTATGAAAGTAGTAGCTACAATTACACAAGAACAATTAGATAAGGCAATGTTTGGGTCGGATAAGAAGTAATTATAGATTTATTTTTCTTTCTTTAGATTTAGGAAACCATTTATTTATTTGGATGACTCTTTTGTTTTTATGATTACTAAATTCATTTTGACCAAATTTATACTTATATGCTTCTAGCAGTTTGTCTGCATCCCAATTGTATTGTCTAGCATATTTTCTAAATCCTGAATCACCATAAGAGTTTCCTATTCCTGCTGCTATAGCAAATTCTCTATCAGTATTCCAACCGCCTTCTTCTTTAGCATAATTTATAGATTTCTGTCTTGCTTCTCTGAAAATTTTATCTTGTACCTTATCGTTTCTGCGGTCATTAACCCATTTTCTAAATCCATCAATCCACCATTGATTATCAGAAGCACCACTTTTTCTATCAGCATAGTTGTTAACCATATCTTTTTCTGAACGACCAAAATATTTTTCGGTGTCCATATTTTTATATACTTTACCTAAACCACCTGCTGCAAAATGGGCTATACCTATTGTACCACTATCTAAATGTAATACATCAGTATATCTTTTACCTCTGCACCCTTTACTCCAAATATTATCGCAAGGAGTATTAAAACCATATTCTACAGATATTACACCATAAAGCAATTTTTGCCAAAAGTTATCTTTAGTAGTTTTACCATTTACATCTTTAAAATTATTTTTTCTTCTATTTCTGATGTATTTGATTAATAAGGTTCCACTAACCCCTATGAAAAGCACACTAACTACTGTTAAAGCTATATTTAGTTTCTTATTATTCATAATCTTTATTTATCATATATCCAAGCAGGTAAGTAATAACTTGTACCATTACTAGCAGTAACTATTATCCAACCTGCCGGAGCAAGACCTGTAGCAGAAGGTGTACTTGTATTAAATCCATTTCTTTGGAGTGAGGTAGAAAGAGCACTACTAAAAACAGGCGAACCTCCTGTTGCTCCTGTAGAACCTTGTGTTCCGGTTGTTCCTGTAGAACCTTGAGAACCCGTTGAACCTGTTGAACCTGTCCTACCCTGAGTACCTGTCGTACCTGTCCTACCTTGAGAACCTGTTGCACCTTGGCTACCTGTATTACCGGTTGTACCTGTTCTTCCTTGAAGTCCCTGAGTTCCTTGAGAACCTGTTGAACCTGTAGACCCCGTTGCACCTGTAGTTCCTTGAGAACCTGTTCCACCCGTATTACCTTTTAATCCTTGAGCACCTTGGCTTCCTGTTGAACCTGTAGTTCCTGTCCTACCTTGTGCACCTTGCGAACCGGTTCCACCCGTAGCACCCGTAGTACCTTGGCTTCCTGTTGAACCTGTAGACCCCGTTGTACCTGTAGTTCCTTGCGAACCTGTTAATCCTGTTACACCTCTTTGTCCTTGTGCACCTGTAGCACCTTGAGAACCTGTTCCACCTGTTCCACCCGTAGCACCTGTAGTTCCTTGCGAACCTGTTGAACCGGTTGTTCCTGTTCTTCCTTGCGAACCTGTAGCACCTTGAGAACCTGTTCCACCTGTTCCACCCGTAGCACCTGTTGCTCCTTGAGAACCTGTTGAACCTGTATTACCCGTATTACCTTTTAATCCTTGAGTACCTTGCGAACCTGTTCCACCTGTTCCACCCGTAGCACCTGTTGCTCCTTGGCTACCTGTTGAACCGGTTGTTCCTGTTCTTCCTTGCGAACCTGTTGCTCCTTGCGACCCTGTTAAACCGGTAGTACCTCTTTGTCCCTGAGCACCTGTAGCACCTTGGCTACCTGTAGAACCTGTTCCACCCGTAGCACCGGTTGTACCTTGGCTACCTGTATTTCCTGTATTTCCTTTTAATCCTTGAGTACCCTGCGAACCTGTTGAACCGGTTGAACCGGTTG
>Ga0222717_10000048_pt1 | contig 92240 bp, 156 predicted proteins | sample C33_18DmetaG_FD_165053 | JGI IMG/M metagenome (GOLD analysis project Ga0222717, IMG submission 165053) | Estuarine water microbial communities from San Francisco Bay, California, United States - C33_18D | ecosystem: Environmental > Aquatic > Marine > Unclassified | place: USA: California... | reverse complement strand
TGGTTTTTTATCAAAGATGTCTCCAGCAATAATATGTACATCACAGCTTTGTTCAAGTGCGATCAATTTACGAAACATTGCCTTGAATCTACTAACTTGCCAGTCATAAGGTACTTTTTTCTTGTGTAGATTGATGTGCCAATCTGCAGAACAGATAATCTTAGTCATTTGAATTTGCCTCTCCTCAAAATATATGCTAATTTATGTTTACTAGCTTGTGAACAGCGCTACACCGGCAGGTGAAAAGCTGTTGAACACGACTCGCTTATGTGTGTTAGCGTCGGCACGTAGTGCCGCAGCAAGGAACGTAGTTCCGCATAGCCTTAGCCACGTCAGAACTACGTCCTAATTTTACTCTTGTCTATTGATAATCTTTCCAACATCACCTTCAAAAGTATAACTTCCAACATGATTCAGTTTCGTATTTGGATCTAGCCAAATCTCTCCACCAATCTTTTGCCATCTACGACAGAAAGTGTAATCTTCAGAAAGATAACGATTGTCATCAGGATCTAACCAAGTATCAAATAGTGCATAACAATATTTATTAAATCTCTCATCAATATTAGAATCATTACGATAATGAAGTTCTGGATACGCTTGACACATCTTTTCTACAGTTTCTCTTTTTACCAAAAAGAAACCAGTCGAAGCATCTAAAACTTCTACTGCACCATTTTCAACTCTGATCTGACGATTTTCTTGATTAACAAACTTAAAGTTAATTGCATATTGAATTGGTAAAGCTTTTTTAGGGTATGCTGCTGCCATAATAGGCTTATCATACGCTAGAGCACGAAGTACTGACTCTACGTCAAACTCAATATCTGAATCAATAAACATCAAATGAGTACAGTCCGATTCAAGAAACATAGCTGTTAGAATATTTCTAGCACGAGTAATCAAAGACTCATTACGAAGAGTAGTGATTCTAAAATTAATTCCGTGCTGCATAAACGCTTGGCTTACTCGAAACATTGATAAGAAAAATTGATCAGTCAGCATACCCCCATAACAAGGAGTAGCAAAGAAAACATTATGTTGTCTTAACTGTGTTAAATCAATGGTTGCTTGGTTACCTTCAACTTGTTTGAAAGCTCCAAAACTTTTCTCAATAGATTGTCCTTCTTCAGGAGTCGTGACATCTTTAGGCTTCATGTCTGATAATGATTTTTTCATTAAGCTAGGTCATCCACATCTTCCGCTGGTTTAAATTCGTCAGATACATCACCTGCGAAATAAGAGGTGTTATTTAACAACCACTCTTTTTGCTCATCATACGTTTGGCGCTTATAAATTTTTGATAATTCATAAAGCTCAAGAGCTTTTTCTGCATCTGTAAGAGCAGAGTTATTACGAGCAGGTAGGCAGGAGTATTTCACATTTTGTGGAAGAGGTCCTGTCTTTTCTTTTTTAATGGTAATATCATAACCACCTTCACTATCTGCTGGATTCCCATAATCAGGATTAGTAGCATAATCTACAATCTGAGAATAGATAGTTGAGCGCAGATCGAACAGTTTAATCTGCCCATCAGCACGATCAATTACATTACATACATATGAAAATTGCGGCTTATCCGCATAGATAGCGTCATCGATCTCTTTGAAAGGATCTTGAGCAGAGTTGTCAAAAGATTCAGTTTCACGACTGAACTGTAGACATTCTACTGGCATTTTTTTACCTTCTTTAGTGACTACCCAATAGCAGTAGCGAGGCATTACGTCTCCTAAAAGACGTACTTTGGTATCTCCGATACCGAGTGTGAGTCGTTGAATTTCACGACGTTCGTTGCTTGAGGTTTGCTTTCCTTTAGCTTTGTCCCATGCGACCATAGTAGTTTCTCCTTGATTGTTCATTAGAACTTATGTGTAGGATTTCCTCGAAACCGAGGACTCTTGTGTAAAATATATTTTATCGCCTTTTATATTTACGAAAGGGTTATTAATATCTTTTCTAATATAATTCTTAGCGATATAGTCTTGGTTCTCACTTATTCTTCTCATTGAGAGAAGCTGTAAGTATTCTGTCTTTTGTAGAATAGAAACATTTTGCGTTAAAAACCAAGGGTTCTTAAAATAACTCATTGGCTCTTCTGTTTGGTAATTACAAACAAGTTTTTCTTTTTTCTGCTCTAAAAGACCTGTGGTGAATAAGTGTATTGGTATATGATTTATTTTTAATGCACCCATCAATCCTTTAGTTGTTCTTGCATTATACAATTTAGTTTGCGCAAATGCCAAGATTAATATTGCTGTCTGATCTTTTCTTGCCTTTGATAATAATTCGTACCAATTAAAGTATATAGTATCCACGCTGTTTATACCATTCAAGTCTTTTTGTTTGTTGACGCGCTACTATTCCTCCAGACAGCCAAAAATCTACAATCATAGGTATTTGTTTCTCTGGATGTTCGCGTATAATTCTTCCTACTCTTTGTTCCAATTTTATAGGGTTATTACTAGGACAAGTAAGATACAAAGTATCAAGCCTATGGCACGAAATACCTTCGTCAAAGAGTTTGGTTGATAAGACACATTTGTATTTACCTCCAACATTTTGAAGAACATCACTTCTAGTTGATTCATCAGATTCTCCTATTAAACATACACTTTCAGGAATCAGTTCCTGTAAATCTTTTAACATCTGTACACGCTCACCAAGTATCAACGGACAACGACCTATGACTATTTGACTTTTGGCAAAATTAGCGATAGCTTTCAAGTAATCTTTGTTAGCGCAAAGTTTGTTCAGCTGGCGCGACCAATCTCGTTTTGGGTCTATAACGGGGAATCGGAAGTCGGTACGTTTAACTTGAACTACTGGGTCTTGGAGTTGCCTTGGATCACGGGCTTCAACCATAAAAGGAGAAAAATAATCAGATAAAAATACATGTTTCCCGTCTTTTCTTCTAGGTGTGGCGCTAATACCTATTTTAACTTTAGCATTCAATGAGTTTAACGCAGTAGAAAACATTTCAGCCGGACAAAGATGTGCTTCATCTACTAGTATCATCGAAAATGAGTTCTCTAGTTCATCACGACGATTATATATAGATTTGTAAATTCCGACAGTGATATCTTGGATATCGAATAATCCATCCCCAATTCGTCCTATTTTTACGGTTGGAATCTGTCTTTCTAATTCTTCTATCCATTGCCTAAATAATAGTTTTGTATGCACTAATACAAGAGTCTTTGTTTTGTTACTCGAAATAATTTCACAGCCAGTAAAAGTCTTACCCCAACCGCAAGGAGCTTGTAATATACCTGATCTTGCTCTTCCTCTGCTAAAAAATTTATCTACTACCTCTTGTTGTTCCCAACGTAACGTACCTGTAAAAGTAAGATCAGCATCGGTTTGCTCAAAATTACGATTGTCTTCAATCTCATCCCATTCAAGTTTATGATAAGAATTAGAAGGTACTATATAATGATACTCATCCTCTGATATGGTAGATAAAAATTCATCTCCATTATCATACGTATATAAACCTAAAAGATGATCTGCATCTTCTACATCTTCTTTAGCTATATAAATTTTTTCTGCAAGAGTGATCTTTTTTACTTTTGCTTTTTTCATATTCTAACCTTATCGTTTCCTCCTGCAGGAATTTTCACCCCTACAGCAGTGAATTTTTTTGTTACAGCAGCGATATCATTTACCTCGCCCTGACTAATAACTATTATATCACCCTTTTTTACTTTTGTACCGTTTATAATAGCTTTACCTTTAGTAACCAAGAGAATTTCATCACACTTTGTATGGTAATGTGGGTCAGTATACCCTTTTTTGATTGTGTTATAACATACCTCTACGTCGGTAGACTTTACTATAGCAGAGTCAAAGTTGCCAATATACCAGCCATTTTTACCTGCATCTTTTAGCTTACTTATTTGCATTTCTAATCTCTGTAGCACTTATAGCTTCTATACTCTCTTCTAACACTTCTTGTTCTATACTATACCCCACATCTCGTCCATAAGTAATGTTTATAATGTTAGGTACAGGTATGACGATAAAGTCTTTACGAATATTATAACCTTCTCTTTGTAATGCTTGTTTAATAAATAGTTCTCTTAAGGCAAAAGAATGAGGATTGTTTTCATTTCTATCACTTTCCCTTACCATTATAGCGACTTGTCCTGTTTTTGAATGAGCACGTTTGAATAACTCTGTATGCCCTTCATGCCAAGGCTGCCATCTTCCTAATAACTGTACTGTCGGTTTTTTATAATCAAAATCCATTTTAATAACTCTGTGCTAAACGCCACATTAAGTATTCCTTGCTTTCAATAGGGTCATGCTTATCCGGCGTATTTGTTAAATTTTTCACTATAGTTCCTGGTGTAGGATCTACAAAGTGCGGCATGCTGTAACGTGTTTGGTCAATATGTGTGTTTACTACTCTATGCTTGGTACTAACAAAGTAATCGTTGGTCCACCGCTGTAGTAAATCTCCAATGTTGACTACAACACCATCTTCTGCGTAGGGTACGGGATGCCAAGCACCTCCTAAATCCTGTACTTCAAGTCCGGGCACATCATTGATCTGCCATAGTAATGTAATAGTACCGTAATCACTGTGTTCACCAATACGCATTTGCTTGTCCTCTAGTGGGCCAGTGTACGCAGGGTAGTGAATTACTCGTGTTGTATTATATGGCTCCTGATGTGCATCTACCAGTGTAGTACCGCAGTCTAGGATGGTATCAAACGTAGCAAGTATACGCAGAGTCAAATCATCTGCAATACGAATAGTTTCTAATCCTGTTTCCTTAAATCCTTCAACTTCCGTAGGCCATAATGTTTTTGGCATACGAGTATTGTTATAGTTAAAACTTTCTTTCATGTCCTTAGGAGCAGTTGGGTCTACATTTTCTGCACCCATAACACTGTATCCTAGATTGTTTTCTGTTTGATATGAATACCGTTCTTTCACTTTTATAGGCAGTGAAAAAAATAACTTCATTGTTAAAAACCAGTCTTTCATGGTTTGTTGGTCTTGTGTTGTTAGGGTATTGGTAAAGACTGCAAAGCCCACAGTTGTGTAGGCTTCGCGAATCTCGTCCAGTACTGTCTTGCTTTGAAAGTCAATTACTGGAATCATTGTTTTAGTTTCCTGGCACTATTGCGTCAATACCTTCGACGTAGTACATCATCTGATTTAGTTGTAAATCAGTTGCTACTTCACCATCTGCAAGTTGCAGTTTACCAGTATTGTCTTTGAGTGGGCCGGTAAATGCAAAGTATTCACCTGCTTCAATAGCGTCTTTGATTTCATTTGCTTTGGCAGCAACATCTGCTGGCATATTAGTAAACGGCGCCATTTGTACACTACCGTCATCCATATGACCAAAGTAGTCACCTGTAGCCCAGTTGCCATCAATCACTTGCCCAACTTTGCTTACATAGTAAGGACCCCAGTTGTCAATAGTTGCTGTCAATTGTGCTTTAGGTGCAAACTTGATCTGGTCACTTGCTTGACCAAAGCCCAACTTGCCTTCTGCTTGTGCAGCCTGCAATGGAGCAGGACTATCAGTGTGTTGTGCAACCATGTCACAACCTTCGGCCATCATAACTTTAGCAGCCTGTGACTCTTTGCCTGGATCATACCAAGTGTTTGCCCAAGTAATCATGATTTCTACATCTGGGTTCATTTTCTTTGCGCCCATATAGTAGGTGTTAATCTCACGAATGACTTCTGGGATTGGAAAAGCAGCAACATAACAAATTTTGTTTGTCTTTGTCATCATACCTGCAATAATACCTTGTACATGTCTTGCTTGGTACAAACGCAGTCCGTATGATGCCATGTTACCACTTTGCTTGTAGCCAGTTGCGTGTTCAAACTTTACGTTTGGAAACTCTTTAGCAACTTTTGCCATCGATTGCATGTAGCCAAAACTTGTTGCAAAAATGATGTCTGCTCCGTCTTTGACCATTGAACGCATAACTCTTTCTGCGTCAGGACCTTCTGGCACACTTTCAACATAAGTTGTTTTTACTTTGTCTCCGTATGCTTCTTCTACTTGTTGACGACCGATATCATGTCTATACGTCCAACCATGGTCCCCAATTGGTCCGACATATACAAAACCCACTTTTACTGGTTCTGCGTAGGCTGTTGTTGCTACAGATAGTGCTAAAGCACTCGCAGCTATTAGTCTTTTAATCATAGTTTCTCCTTGCTTTTTTCTTGTTTGCGCATGTAATTACTGACAACATCTGCTAGTTGAGCATGCGTATCCTCAAACCATTCAGCAACATGATAGTTAACTGTGTCTGGTTTTTCAAATAATGCATTTGTGTCATCGTAGCGCCCTTTTTCAATCGTATCCATCCATACTGTATAATCAGCCTCAAACCAGTCTCTTGTCACCTGAGTGGGACAAACAAAGTCTACTATAGCAATTTTATTTGCCATAACTATTCCATCGGCTAAATGTTTCATACGTAGGCTTTGCCTAAGTCTACCTTTATTGCTAAAATCCCAATCATTATATTTTTCTCTGATAACATCTCCGTTTAAATGAATCCCACTAAGTAATTCAGCAAAAGGTTTAGCTAGAGTAGTTTTTCCTGACCCCGGTAATCCAAATATTAGTATTTTCATTCTTGTCTCTCATATTTATATTGTTTACAGTCATTATCTGGTATTATATAAATGCTTTTATGACAACCAGAACAAACAGCTATCCATACAATATCGGGTAGTTCGAAAATTATTTCTCTCTCACACTTAGTACAAGTTTTCACTTATTAAATCTTAAACTATACTGTTTACCGTTTGAGAAAAACGTAATAACTGAATGGGAATAGATTTGTGCAGAAGACTCGTTATATCTAGTCTCCATCTTACACACTCGTTTTGTTCCTCCAGTAGCATCACTATTATTGTGTGCTAACATTCCTCCTAACAAAGCACCGACAGCCCCTCCATTATCAACATTTTTTGTAACATTGTTGCCAATAGCACCGCCAATGATTGCTCCCATAAGAGTATCACCAGTTTTATCTCCTGATACTGCTACATTTTCACATACTTCAACAGTATATGGAGTTTTATTGATAACTGTTTTATAGTGATCTACTACATCACCATTAATAGGGTCTGCAAAAGCCAATGATGAGCAAAATCCAATAGATGCGCTTAAAATAACTGTGTGTGTAATCTTCTCTAAATATTTCATTTTTATATCCTTATTTTTCTATCAATTTGTTCCTCATCAAGAGTGAATTCTTTTATGAACCACTCGTTATTGATACTGATGAGAATACCGTGCATTTCTTCGTCAAGATCTAATTTTTGATCTGTTGGTATACTAAATGGGTAAGATATAGATTTAAACCAAATAAGATTGTCATGTGTCTTGACGATTTTTCTTTTGATCGCCTTGCAAAATAAAGAGTCTGACATGTCATGGGATTTAGCCCATGCATCCATACCCCATTTAGGTCTTTCATATACTAGTTGTTGAATATTTTTACAAGTACAATCAAAATCTAGCCTAAGATCCATTTGCGAAAGTCTTGCAAAGTAATCTCCTTCTAAATTTTTATCATCAACAGTTTCTTTATGACTTCCTTCAGTTCTGATAACAAAAATCTTATCCAGCGTAAATTCTACTGAATAAGGTTTTTTCTTTAACCCAAAAAAAGGAAACTTTATGTGCTCGAACATTGCTTTGTAACTCTTTTTCTTAAATCACTCGAACTAAATCTATGGTCACGTTTGTTAAAGTAAAGTGATATATCTCGCCTTTTGCAGATCTCTTTTCCTGTGAAGTCTTTTTCTCTATATTCGTCTCCAAGAATTCTTACATTAATGTGATACATTTGGAGAATATCTTGTAAATCTTCTTCTGTAGCGTATGGAATTATCTCATCTACATAACTAACTGCTTTTAACTGGGTATATCGTTCAACGACTGTTTGTATAGGTGAATTCTTTTCTGACCTGTCTATAGATGGATCTATTTGTAGCCCGCAAATTAGATAATCACAGTGTTCTTTTGCTTCACGGAGCATTTGTACGTGTCCTGCGTGTAATAAATCAAAAGTAGAACACGTAAACCCGACTATCATTTGTAATTTCCTTGTATATCATAATATTTAGCATTATAATGAGCATACATTAGAGCCTGCCAGAATCCATACTGTTTATGTAGTTTTTTAAACCAAGCGATGTAGTGTCTCATAGCTCTGTCAACTCACCCCAACTCGGACCAACTTCAAAATCTACCTTAATAGGACAATTTGGAATAGAAAGTCCTCTATCTCGTTGAATACACTCTTTAGCATTTTTAATATATTCATCAACAAGATCTTCTCTGACTTCTGACACAATTGAATCGTGAACTACAGTAAATGGTTTGATAACCTCTAGATAGTCATTATCTTCAATCCACTTCACCAAGTCAATCACACCCATAATGTTAATATCAGAAGCTACAGACTGAACAAGAAAATTAACTCCTGAACGAATTGCGTGCTGGGCTACCCCACGGTTCGGAGATTTTGCTTCTGGAAGTCTACGCTTGCGGCCAAAGAAAGAATAGATATAAGCAGAAGTTTCAATCTGTTTATTAGAAGAATCAATAAAACGTTTAAGAGCTTTTGCTTCATTAAAATACTTCTGAATAAACTGTTTAGACTGGTTAGAAGTAATCTCTTCACCTGCTTTTGCATCTTTGTTCACAGTTTCAGCAATTTTTGCCGGACCTGCTTGGTACATAATACCAAACGTAATGGCTTTTGCATACTGTCTCTGTGCTGCATATTGTTTTTTTACTTCATTAACCTCTACCGGAAGATTAAACATTTGTTTAGCTACATACGAGTGAAAGTCAAGTTTATCAATAAAAGCTTTCTGTAAAAATTGATCGCCACTGAGCATAGCTGCGTAATATACCTCGGCAGTTCCTAGATCACATTGAATTATCTTGTATCCTGGTCGTGCTTTGAACAATTTTTTGATGTCTTTGTTATCTCGTGGAATATTCTGATAGTTAAGGTTTCCACTGCTAGAAAGACGCCCAGAAGTAGTACCATGAATATTAAAGCCAGAACGAAGCCTACCATCTTTATCTACTCCTTTTCTAATGTTATTAATATAAGTCCCCGCCATTTTAGATTTTTCTCTAAGTTCAAGAATTGCTTCAGACAGAGGATGTCCTAGATTAGATAAGACTTCTTTATCTACAGAGTACGCCCCTGTATCTGTTTTCTTAGATGGTTTGAGTTTTAGGATATTAAAGAATAAATCACGAAGTTGCATAGTCGAATTAGGGTTAAATGTTTTTTCATACACACGCTCAAATCGTTGCACTGCTTCATGTTGGGATATTTCTGCTAGACACTCTTCAACATCAATTTGGTATTGTTCGGCTAACCAAGTAACTTGTTCAATGTTAATAGGGCCTCCATTCTTTTCGAGGCGCTTCATAGCGTGTGTCGCAGGTTTTAGAATGTTTTCGTATAATCTCGTAAATTCTCCACTGTTTTCTACTAAAGGTTTGAACTTACCATAAAGTTGAAAAGTAGCATCAGCATCTTTACACGCATAGGGTGCAAGAATATCGCTCGGTAACATACCATAGTTAAAGTTTTCTAACTTGACTTTGTTCTTTCTTGCCCATGACTTTTTATAATCATCGAGTTCGCGCTCATAATCACCTAAATCAGTAAAACGTAGAGCTAAAGGCTTGAGACCGTGAGTTCCGACAGCTTCTTCTAAACAATAATGAAGTAACATAGTATCTTCATAATCAGGAAATTCAAAATTAAGTTCAGTTTCCATGTAGTTAGTATCGAACTTTGAATTGTGAAAAATACATTTACGAGTCTTAAATAAATCGTGAAACCACTGTTTATGTTTTTCTACAATATCAATTGATACATATAAACCTTGGTGAGGTCGTGTTGAAATAGCGATACCAAGAATTGTTCCTGTGTGTGGAGATACAGAAGTAGTTTCAATATCAACAACAAGTGTATTAGCATCAGATAACTGATCTTTATATTGTAAAAACTGTTCTTCTGTTTCTATAAAACAATAATCTTTCTCGGCCTGCTCCCCGACACCTTCACCGCTTAAGAGTTTAGGGATTTGATTAAATGCTCTTACAATATCATCCTCAAGTTGTGGTTTAAAAATAACCATATTTGGATTCATAATTGGTAAGTATTTCTTTTCAATAAATACTCCATTATATTTTTGGATGCCCGTCATACCCGCAACATACTTAAGAGGGTCTGCACCTACTAGGGAAAGTATTTTATAATTTTTTAATTCTTCTAAATCAAGATCAATATCTTTTTTTAGAATTTTTTCTTTCTTGCCTGAATGTAGAAACTTTACATCATAATCTACACCTTTAAGATATTTATTAATTAGTTTTTCTGGGTCTTTTTCTGTCGCGCTTGCGAACACAAAACATACATCATTCATATTAAATATTTCTCCGCTTGTCTTTTGTTTAAATCGCCGGGGTCTGTACCTACTGGTAGCTTAATATTCCTAGAGAAAATGTTCTTAGAGTCAAGTGCGTCAGCTATCTTACCTGCCGCCATTTGCCCTGGAGCATCGGGGTCCATCAATATATCTACTCTTGTAACACCGATTCTATCTAATATCTCTAATTTCTTACGACCAAAATTAGTAGCACCAAATATACAAAGAGTGTTATGATAACCGAGTTGCCACATATTAAGCATATCAAATATACCTTCTACTAGAATTACGTAGTTAGTATTTTTAACTTTGTCTAAAGGAAATAAACAATCTGCAACAGCAGCAGCTTGTGGGCGACGATAATATTTAGGTTTACCGCTGATATTCTTTGCTAATCTTCCTTCTATGAACTTAAGTTTACCAAATTGATAGACCGGAAAGCAAATGTAATCTGTCATTCCCATCTGATCTGTTGTAAACGCTTGAAATTCTTTTAAGGTTTTGCCATCAATTTGTTTAAATTCGCCAACAAAGATCTTGCGCTCAGTTGGTAAGTGTATGTCATCAATTTCAATAATCTTTCTTAACTTATCTTTAAGTTTTTTAATTTTATACGGTTGCTTACTATCTACGTCCAGTACTATGGTTTCTCCAATAGAAGCCATAAATTTAGTTATACCTCCGCTAAAATCACAACTCCAACAGTGAAACATATTCTTATCTAAATTATACGATAAACTAGGAGATTTATCTATATGTTCGCCACTAGTACACGATATTAGAATCTCTGAAGGATTATTTGTTTTTCTATACTCTATCCCTCTATGATTTAATAATTCTATAAGTTCCAAGAACGTCTCTCCAAAACTGCAACTTTAGCGACTTCTACGTAATCCTTATCCTCGTCACCCATTGCTCCCCAAAATCTTTGTAACTTAAGTATTAGATCCCAAACTTCTTGATTACCTGCTTCATTTTTCATGTGATGATTTGCTTCCATAAAAGCTTGTAGTTGATCCATTCTATCGGTTAGTATGTTCTTTCGTATTTCAGCTGCTGCTGTCATTTTCCCACTCCCTTAATATTTTACTTGATGAATTTTTCTTATCTTCTCCACCTACTCCGAATACAAATTCTATGTTAGGCGTGTGCCTAAAATCATACTGTTCTGGTGTGTTAGTACTACCTCTATCACCGCCATTAGCAAATATAATGTGCTCTGCTCCTAAAGAATAGGCTTTGTGTATTGCACCACTCGCACTATCATTACTATCATCGAAGTTTGTAATAACGCGATCAACCATACGTAGATTTTTTATAATAATAGCTCGCTCACGTAAATGCATAAAATACTTACCTTTTTTACGAATAAGCCACTCATTACTATTTATACCCACCCATAATTCATCACCTAGTTCTTGCGCTGCCTTAAAATAAGCAATATGCCCAGAATGTAAGGGATCAAATCCTCCGGTTACCAAAACTACGTTCATAAATCTTTAGCACCTTCTTGTTTATCAGTTCCGAACTTTACAGCATTGTGTGGTTTTTCACTAATTAATTCAGAAGAATTTGGATTAATCTTAACACAACTCCAATCCATGAGAACATCAAAACTCATATGCTTACCATTTCTCATCTTAGTAGTATGAATTGATATTTTACTTTCTAATTCCCTGTCTGCATCTTCTGGAGGAGGAAAGAAGTTAAAACTGCGATCTGCTGCATCAAGAATACCTTTTGCAAACCGAGCTTCTCCAGAAGCGTCTATCTGGTAAGGAGATATCATAGTGAGATCATATTTTCTTGATAAAGATTTCAGATTATCTGCAATAGTAATTTGTGTTTTCCAATCTTTTTGATCATCATGTTTAATAATATTTACATAATCGACCACTGCCATATTATAGTTCGGGTACTTAGATGAAAACATATTACAATAGTGATCAATACGGTTAAGAGTAAGAGACTCATCGTCAATCATAAATAATCTATTATCTTTAAGCTCTGGTCTTTCAATTTTAACTCTTTTCTCAAAGTTTTTAAAATCTTTCGTATATCCTAGCTCATTAATCATTTCAGTTATTTTATCTGATGGTTTGTAGAAATTTTCAAATTTAGATTTAGCCATTTGAATCTTCTGACCGTCTGTCAGTTGATTTCTAAAAATATCAAGAAAGGGTACACCAGATATAATAGACAGTACCCTATCATAAACTTCTTTATAGCGCATCTCAATGGTAAAAAAGGCTACTGTATTTCCTTGTAAGAACCTATTTAAAGCAAGATTTAAAGAGATAATAGACTTACCTGAGCCACGTCGCCCGCCTAGCATTACTAATTCTTGTGTCGCGAATCCTCCATTAACGGAGTCGAATTCATTAGATAATCCTGAAGGATAAATTTTAAAGTCGTCTTCGCTAGGAAAAAATTCAAGTTCCGCGACATCATAAAGCTCATCATCATGAGGAATAGCTTGATTTAGGTGTAACAAATGATTTTGAAATTTATCTACTACTTCAACTTTTTCCATATTATCCATCTGATCTATAAACTTATCCATAAAATGAATAGTTTCATCACGTATATAATAATCTTGAAGTTGCGCTACTAGAAATTCATCCGCAATTTGCTCGTTGTGATTATCTTCTGCGCATATTTGATTTTCAATATATTCTTGAAGACCTGCATCTTTACGCAACGTCAAAATCTCGTCTGTAGAAGGCAGACGAGTATTAGCTTTATAAAATGATTTGATTTTATCATATAGAACCGAATTAATACCTGTGAAATACTGATTCAGTAATTTAGAGTATAGATCGTTACTCTGCGTATCTAATAATCTACGCAGAGTCAATTTTTGTAAATCAATTGCCATTAAGTAGCCTTGACTGGAAATAGTTTATCACGAGTAACGCTCATATATCCTCCATAGTCATCTTTACGATATACTAAATAGGATTCTCTACCCGTTTCTTCAATTATTTTACTTACTTTTTCACGCTGACGCAAGAAGGCATCTAGTTTACGAGTAGGTAAAATTTCACCTTCCAGCATCCAGTATATTTCATAGTGAATACCTTGTGCTGGTTCTGCATATCTACCCGCCTTACCTGTACGTCCTGGTTTAAAAGGGTATGTTTCTATATATTTTTGAAATCCATTTTCATGTGCGTCTAACCAGTCTTCGTCGTATACTTCACGAATCTCTGCAAAGCAATTCTTTTCGGCAAGAAATACACGTTCACCTTTGTTAAAACGTACTTCAAGATCTTGAACAATATGATCTACTTTTGCTTCTTTATTTTTTCCACGCGCACGAATAGGCACGTTCATTTCCATTAAGAACTTTTTAACACGTGCGGGCGTAATATAGTATTGTTTTGCAATTGCAGATTGAGTTTCGCCTTCTAGATAATGATCAGCGATAGCTTGTTTCTCAACTTTTGTAAAAATCTTTTTAGATGCTTTTTTACGTAAATCTTTTTCGCGCTCCTCTTTAGCAAAAAAGTCAGTAATGATTTGATCTAAACGTTTTGTATTATAAGCAATACCTAGATGCTCACAAATAGACTTTTTAGTCTTTTTTGCTTTGATCATCCAGACTGCTTGGCGAATTTTTGCTTCTGTGATTTCGGCCATACATATCTCCTGTTATTTTGTATATAATAACAAAAAACAGAGAAGAGTGCAAATTGATTGTTGTTTATTAGTGGGTGATTAAGTCGTCATCGGTAAAATAAATATCAGCGATAATGTTTCTGATAAGTCCACTCTGTGTGTAAACCGGGGTAAACTTCTCATTAAAGAATCGATTAGTTCTATACAGTTTTTCAATATAAAATGAACTAATAAAGGTTTCTACAAGGTCTTTGAATTGCTCTGAATCTTTATTTATTTTTGGGTATTGGTTAGATGCTAATTTTGAAAAGTACTTGTCCTTGGCCTCTGGATGTAGAGACAGTATAGCATCTAAGGCTTCATCAGGTAAGGTTTCGAGTATAAAAGTTTTCTCTGTCATAAAAGATAAGGGATGACGTTGCCGCCATCCCCTTATTAATATTCACAATTGTGAGTATTAATTACTCGCCAGCAGCTTTCGGAGTGTAGTCTGCGCAGCTTAGTCCACGGCGTGTAAGAACAGTCTTTACGCCACGTACTGTTTTGTCGAATGATTCTGCAATCTCTTCAACAGTTTGGTCGAGCATATCTTCGATACCCTCATATGGATCTGACTTAACAGCCTTCTTATCACGCTGTGGAGCTTTAAGACCCATTGACAACAGTTTACCACGAATTGAGTTGACTGAACGACCCATTGCGTCTGCAATCTCTTCAAGATAAGAACCGCCATCAACCATATCACTGATTTTAGCTTCTTCATCATCTGAGTAAGTACGTGGAGTTACTTTCTTTTCAGCTGGCTTCACGTGTGAAGTCATTTCCAATGAAAGTGCTTTACCGTTGATTTGACGTGCAGTGAATTTGCCGCTCATAAATCCTTCAGCAATTTCTTCAGCAGTCATATTTCCTGAATTAGTATTCAAGAATGAAGCAAGTGCGTCTGTCTCATCAGCTGAGAAAACAGGAGCTGCGCCCGGCTTCTTAGGTACGTCGTAACCAAGCTTACGAAGCTTTGCAGTTACAGAACGACGTGGAAAATCGAATTCAGTCATAAGACCTTCGATTGACTCTTCAGTAACACCTGATGCAGCTACATCGTGCATACGGGCTACCATATCTTCAGTATATTCAAATTTTGACATATTGTTGATCCCCTCGATCATTTAGTTAGTTGTTGAATGTTTCCAAGAGATTATTGTCTCTCTTGACTTTATATATAGATATTACAGAAAAACTTTATGAGAAGCAACTGAAATGTGACGGTATCTGCTTTCGTGGTCATTATTAAATATATTAAAAATCACCAGATATCACATCCTTTTTGCTTGACCAATAGTCCACAATGGTTACTCCTAGAGTTACTGCTTTTTTATATTTAGAAGATGTAGTATCTCCACCGGTTATTAAAGCGTAACAATCTTTAGTGACTGTTGAAGATACTTTAAATCCTTTTTCTTGCAGTATATCTGACAGTTGACTTCGTGTCATATCCATCTTACCTGTAATACATACTTTACGAGCGGGGGTTCCGACTACTTCTTCAACCGTCACATTCTGTTCAAGTTGGAGAGGTAAGGTTAACACCCAGTCTTCATTTTCTTCAAGCCAAGACAGTACTGATTCTATCGTCGATGGACCAATACCTTTTATATAAGTGGTTTCAATATCTCTTAGATTTCTGAACGCAGGAATCTTACTAACAACAAGTTTACTAGCAGATCTCCCTAATCCAGGTATGCCAAGGGATGCAAGAACAATTTCATAAGGTTTAGTCTTTGTTCTTTCTATCTCAGCTTCCACTTTGATGCCATTAGCACCAAGCTTGTCCCAATCACAAAATCCGTCAAACAGATCGACTGGGTGTGTTAAACCTAACTTCTTTACAGAAGCTGGGCCTAATCCTTTAATATCAATAGTTTTGATAAAATGTTCTAAAACTTTTGATGTGTTTATATTATTCTTATCTGCGACCACTAGTCTAGGACCATCTCGCTTTGTAGTTGCTCCTATGGCCTTTTCAGCAGATAGTTTTGTAATCTTTTCATTGTGTAGTGAGTGTTCTATAACTCTTAGAAACTTTGGAATCACCCCGCCTGCACGTTCAATCTCAATCATATCACCTAGACCAAGATTGTGCTCTTGAATAATTCCAATATTATGAAGAGTTACACGCCTAATCTCTGCATCGTCAAGAGTTACAGGGTCAATGATGCCTGTTGGACTAACTTGCCCTGTGCGTCCAATAGTCCATTGTACTGCTTTTAACATAGTTATTGCTGTTTGAGTTTCACGCTCTTTAAGAGCTACTGCAAACTTAGGGTACTTTGAAGTGTGACCTAAACTACGTTCTTGTTCCCAAGAATCTGTACGGTACACCACACCGTCTTGTGGGTAATTCCAAGATTCATCATCAAGAACTGTATAGAATCCCATGTTCTTAACAATTTTCATACGTGTTGTAAAGTTCATATTGACGCCTAACCAATCATGAACAATAAATTTTATATTACGTTCCGCAAACTCGCTAGGACTATCAAGCCCAAGTGCGCCGCTTACATAGTTACGATAGTTTTCTACATTATTCTCAGTAACACACTCACCATTAAGCACTACTTCATGTTCTTCTGTGTCGATCTTGACAGGAGCGCCAATCAACATCCCAATAAGATGTGTTACGTCTGTACCTTGCTCACCATTACCACGAGTCAATCCCATACGCAGTTTTCCTCTACGATAAATAAGAGTTAGATTAGCTCCATCAATTTTAGGAAGTTTAACTGACATAAAATCATCTACTTCTTCAATAGCATATACTTTACGGAGTGAGTAGAGTTTATGTGGGTGAGTGATTTTACCCCCAGAACCGCCTACATGCTTAGTAGGAGAATCGTGGTCTCGCCAACCTTGTGCCTTTTCGATTGCTTCAAGTTTATCATATAACTGATCATACTCAGCGTCTGTAATCATCGATGCTGAGTTGTCATAATAAGCAAGGTTATGTTTTTGGATAAGTTGTTTGAGTTCTTTATAATTCATATAAAGATAATATCGAAAAAATAAGCATTAAGAAAGTTTAAAGTATATTTTATTTTTCTAAATCGTGAACATAAAGTTGCATTAAGGAGTAGTGGAGAACCTTCATCAAATCTTTACGAGCGTCTTCACGTGTTCCCTTTTTCCCATATCTTTGCGCGTACTTAAGAACATTCCCAATACAGAATCCTGTACCGTGTCCTCCATCTACGATAAATTCAGTAGCTTGAAATTTGTCTTTTGAGTAGTGCTCACCGTAAGTAGAATCAATATATTGTTTAAATTCTTTAAGTAAGACATCTTCATTATATTTATACTCTATTTTTACTGGTTGAAATAATGACTCATCGTAACTAACTCCAACAGTAAATGTTTTGTAGCCGTCGGAACTCTGTTGAGGTGCAATTTTTACATCAAGATGATCATAAATTTTTTGCTCTTCTGGACAAGATCTTACTATGCGATTTCTCTTAGTAGCTCCAATATTTCTCTGATATATAGTTTTTCCGTTATCTGGTGACTCATAAATATACTTACTATCATGAGCTAAATCTTCTAACTGATTTTCTTCTCTCATACGACGTTTCATATATTCTTCATGTCTTTCGTTCATTCTATCCTCTTTTTGATTGCCTCTAAAAGTTGACTTAAGTTTTCTTTTTTATTTAAATTAGTTCCTTCAACTTGAATACCTAGAATATCTTCTAACTCTCGTAGCATAACTTTAACTGTTTGCGACTTATCATCTTCTGAAATTTCTGGTTTTTCATAAATTTTTAATTGAACCAATTTACTTATAACACTTCTATAACCTTTTGAGAAGTGTTCCGCTAATTTATGAACGTCTTTTTCGTTTTCTTCAGTATACATATGTATTAGTTCAACTTCTTGCTCATCGCTCCAAGCTTTAATACTCATAATCATTCTCCAATTCTAATTCTAGTTGTGTATTCCAGATGAACCTTTTAGCTACTAAATCACTCGCATCTTCTAGCAAGGGTATTAGCGAACTAACTTCATCAGCAGGTATTGAAAAACCTGATTTAGTAGGGAACCACTGACCAGTATCTCCATCCATAGTATACTCTCTTATGTGAAGATATAATTTTTCTCTAAATTCGTTTACTGTAACTTTTACTGCGTTACCATTAGGTTTGTGAAAGGCTGTACCAAAATCTTTATTCATAGCACTATTGTTGCTTCATCATTAATAAAATTTTTTGTCCAGTTTGCTATTGGGTACGCTTTAAAGATCTGAACAAAACAGTATCTAATATCTGTTTTTGACTTATTAACCATACCGTGAGCTACTTTATCTGGATCAAATATAATACTTTCTCCTTTTTTAAGAGAATATTCTTCTATTTCGTTGTCTATCGAAAACCTGTATATAAAATCTTCACTTTCGGAAAGTGCTGTTAACATTCTTAGTCTGTAATGAGCCGAGTCAGTAGCTTTGATGTTATTATCATCCGTGTGCATAGGGATTGTCTGACCTGGTAGTTGTCGATGTATTCTAACTCTAGTGGTTTCTATTTGAAAAAAGTCTGTTAGTTTTTTGACTGCATCAATCTTGTTATACAAAGCAGTATACTTAAAATCTTTAGGTATTTCTAAGGGGTCGGATCTATAAAAATCAAATACCTTTCCAGATTCACTTTTGACAGCGATAGCGCTTACATGACCTGCTAGATCATAATCTGAATGTTCTTCAAATTTTAATGTATCTAACCAACTGTTATCAAATTGTAATTTAGTCTTTGGACGAATAATCATTACTACTTAAGAATCCAAACTTTTTCTTACCTTTTTTTATTTCTTTTGTGGGGGCTACGAGAGCCGCTTTCCACTCATTAATAAGCTTTTCGATACCTTTATCTCCGTAACCGTTTACTTTAGCAAACGACTTGATATCTTCTTCACTTTTGAATAATTTAAGTCTTTCTATATCCATTTAAGTACTCCTTTAATGTGCCACCCTCTACTGGTTTGTCTAAATAATCTTTGCCAAATATGTAAAGACTATCATTTTTACTAGCTATTTGTTCCAACCATTTATTATAACAATCTGTGACCCCTTGTAAACCTCTTAGGTATTGGGCATTAACTGTATGAAATGCATTACTCCACCATATCACTGAATTATCATCAGGTGTAATTTGAGAAGTTACAAACTCAGGATTTTCACAAATATCAACGTGAATAAACTCATGTTTTAGTTTTTTGTACCTATCCCAATGTTCTTTGATAGCTTTTTCATTTTCCCACCAACTAATTTCTCGTTCCCATAGACCTTGACGAGTATTAGTTTCTGTTTCTGCTCCTTTAGTTTCGTTAATACTATACTTTTGTTCTGCCCAGTTCAAAAATCCAGGATAATCTTCTCCGTCCCAGTGAGTTAAAAGAAGTTTTTTGAATGCAAGAGCTTGTTTACTATAATCAAAAAATACTACTTCTGAATCATCTTCAAATCCATAAGTATTAAGAATCATGTTAGGTTTGAAACTAGCTGCAACAGAGTACAGTTTTTTGATTGGTTTTTCCATCTTAACATATTTAAGATCTTTATAATTCTCTGTATTCCAAAAAAAGACGCAAGTAGGTGCGTATTCTACAATATTAATAATCCAAGAGAGTTGTTGAGAAAGTTCTTCTGCACTAGAGGTAGGATAAAGGTACTGTTTATGATCTCTTATTTTAGGATGAAAATTATACACTATTAATCCATTTTCAAGACTAGTATTTATAAAATTCCATCCATCTACAAGAGGAGTACAAATAGTAGACTCGTGAGTAGGGGCTAGAGATAAAGGAGTATAATCGTCATGAATATCCTTAGCATGTCTTTTAGCTTTTGCTACTGTCTCATCTTTCGTAGAATTTTTATCCCCAAAAACAGGACGATCAAATTTTTTATAGTAGTCTAAGTTAACTAAAATACACTGTTTATGGAGTCCGTAATAGCCCTCTTTACCTTCTGGGTTATTAATATTTTTTGAATTTTTATCCATGATGTGACCTGTCACAAAGAAGTTTTGTCTATCGATCCACTTCTCTATGTGCCTAAAAAAGAAAGCATCTTTTATTATATGTCCCACAGATTGGACTATACAGTAATCAACACCGTGCTCACAAGCTTTATCTAAAACTTCATTAACTGATTTACCTACGACTATAGGTCCGAAGTATTTAAATCTAGTAAAAAATTCAGTTATTTCTTTGAACTTTTGTCCTCGTGACATGTGAAAACTAAACTTAGAGTCATCATATATGCCTACAACGTAGTTTTTATTAATTCCCATTTTTCGCATAGCTGCGTTCTACCAAATCCTCGTACTCTTTAGTTTTAACACCATGAACTATGATGTGGTATCTATCTTCATTACTTTTATTATATACGGCGTGAGTGTTTCCCACGTCTAATAACACTGCCTTACCGTCAGTTAAGGGCACGAATCCTTCATGCCCCTTCATTTTAAACATGCAATCTTTTGGAGTATTGAGAGCAATGTTAACAGGAGATAACACATTTTTGTCAGTATCTTCGTGAGGGGTTATGAATCCCCCCGGCTCTAATAACATAAAGCGCAATCTATGGTATCTTTTATACGGGAACTTATTTTTAAAAAAATCTACAGTAACCGGACAACGTTCTGCTATATGTGTCCAACAGTAAGGAACTTCGTCATTACTTTTAAAACCGTATTGATCATAATGATTAGTTTTATAAGCATCTATGCCGTGAATACAAAGACTTCTCCACCCTTGGTGTCTGTAACCACCTCCATAGTCTTGATCTCTGTGAGCTACAAACTCTTTTTTAAGAGCGATTGCCTCTGCGTGCATTTTTTTATAAGGAATATCAATATCTAAAACCAACCAAGGAAGTTTACTTTCTTTAGTGATCCAATTATATTCTGTCATGTATACATATCCAGAAGCTCTTCATCATAAGCAAAACTAGTTCCACACCCACAAGAGGCTTTAGCTCCTGGGTTTTCTACTGATAATTGTTTATTCATACCACTTGTAACTAAATCTATGGTGCTTCCATACAAAAACTTTATACTTTCAGGATCAACAACAGAGGGGGGATCATCACAAAACTTAATATCATCATCTTCAAGTTCTTCTGCTACATCGAACAGGTAGTTAAAACCACTACAACCACCACCAGACACCCCAAACCTAAACATCTGTCCAGGCTCTAGATTAGAGAGTATATAAATTTTAGCTTTTGCAGTGAGTTTAGGAAGCTGCCCTTCGTATTCTGACTCTATTATAGGTGCGTGACCGTGAAAATCAGATAATACTTTTTCTTCAAGAGTAGGCTCTTGCATTTTGTGTTTATTTAACACTTGTTGTGCAAGACGAGATATCTCATCCTTATCTGCTTGAGCTTCTAGATCAGCAAAAAACTGATCAATTTCTGAATCTGTTAACTTTGTTTCTGGAATAGACATTTTCAATCGCCTTTATGTAGTGGTTAATAACATTGTCCCACGTATTTTCTAACTTAGCATCACTTACGGCATCTAACATAACTTTTTTATCATGATGATGGTATACATATTGTAGAATTTTTTCTAAGTGTTGTCCAGAAGGTTCATTAGCAAACGAGTGACTGCTCATCATTGTCATAGCGTCGCCCGATTTAGCAGCAAATATACTATCTGCCATAATATCAATAGGTTTTTGCTCTACATTAATTCTAAATCCTATATCAGAAGGAATAAAATCTTCGGTTGGGCCATCCGCTGATACGATAGGAATACAACCACAAGCAAAAGCTTCTTGAATATGCATACCAAAACCTTCGGCCCTATATGGATGCACGACTGCTTTACTTAATTTAAAGATCTGCGCCATTTCTTCGTCGGATAACGCATCGTCGATATATATAATTTCAGCACATCCTGTTTTATATTGCATTTTAATGATTTCGCTGATGGCATTATTTTTTCCATAAATTGCAGGATTATCTTTAACAATGAGAGTAGTTTTATCATATTTTTTGAAAACTTTACTCCAAGAGTTGAGCATAATATCTAAGCCCTTTCTCCACTGAGTATTTCCTACATATACAAAATTAAACCTATCTTTTTTTATAAACGGATGATCATCTGCCTCTTCTTTGTTGAAGATAGTATCATCAAAGCCATTAGGCACAACAAAAATATTATCAGGATCTAAACCACCTTGTTTAAATACTGATGCGACATAATTACTAGGTACTATTAGCGCATCCGCAAAGGTTTCAAACTTGTATTGCCACTCAAAAGGAGCTTTTGCATATTCCCAAGGTTGAATATAGATAACTTTTGTCATTTCATGTACGGGCCAAGTCCATACTGGCGGATAACAGTGTCTGATTTGAATTTCTGGCGGTTCTGATTGCTCTTTTGCTTCAAGATTCTTTATGATTTTTGTATGACTCTTTGAAAGTTTGTGCGCCGGATCAAATGAATCTAGTGGTGTAACGTAAACATCTATATTATCTGACATATTTAGACCAATGGCTAATTTTCTATTGATAATTGATAGTGAATGATTATCATAGAACTTTCCTACTATCTCTATTCTCATTGATAAGCTCCTGTAATATGTTGTTTAATATAATTTTCTACTTCATCAATAGGAATGGCTCTCAACTTAGGCCATTGAGCCTCTCCTAGCCCAGATGTTTTAAAATTATGAAGTTCGTGATAATTATTGATATTTACCTGAGACCAAATTTGATAAAAAGGATCTTTTTCTACAATGTCAGAATGTCCTATATTGTTAATTTTTTCGTGTAATTCATTATCAGGCCTGCACAGACTCCAATGAATCGCTACAAGAGGCGAACGTACTCTATTAGCTGTTCCTCCTGCTGATTTATCTGTCCATCTAGCATATGTGTAAGTACTATCTTTTGAGGTCACAACTCCTTGGTTTTCCCCAAAAAATGGTGTATCATCTTCGTTTGCAATGAATAAGCAAAAAGATTCTCCAGCCTCGTCTTCTACCGTCTTATAAGGAGTAGCCCAGGTCATTAAAATATCAACTTTATTATAGTAGTTTTCTACTATAGGACAGTACTCATAGAAAAATTCTTTAGGATTAACTAACATCTCATCTGCATCAAATGAGAAAATCCAGTCATGGCTACACTGAGCTTTTAAAAAATTTCTTTCATAGTTATCGTTCTCAATTGCTATTTTAGATTTATGAAAATCCTCTTCAATAATAGATATTTTGCCTTCAGTATCAATTTTCTGTAATTGAGACCAAAGTTCATTTTCATCGATAGTAAAGCTGTTACCACTCCAAGTAATTCTGTCTTTATCTATACCGAGAACAATTTCGTCTACATAAGCATAGTATCTTTTAATACTATCTGCTAAGAAACGATTTGCGTCATAGCTAATCAGGCTAATTGCTGACTTCTTTTTCATATTTAGTTAATCCTCTTTGATTGAAGCTTTTAAGGCTTCTGTTAGTAATTCTGTAGGTAGGTTAAAATCTTCAAAACCTTTTTTGACGTAATTTAAAACTTTTTTATCAGGGAGAGATAATCCTGGTTTTTTCATTCTGTATATTAAAAATTTTTCGTCTGTAATATAATCTTTGAAGTATCCTTCTTCCCATTTATCTAAATTTTTTTCACACTCTAAGCTTATTTCCCAAAGACCTATACCACAGTTACATCCTTCTTCTGGTATAAGGTTTGGAAGCTTATTAAAAACAAGTTTCCAGTTATTAATGATCTTCGACCCTAAGAATAAAGCATCTGGACATATGCTTTTCATTCTTTTTACACAAAGATTAGTACCGTATGCGGCATATATCATTTTACAGTTGTATTAGCCTTTGGTGCTGAAGGTTTCTTAATAAATGAACCGGACTTTTTCTTAATACCAATAATCCTAGCTCCACTATAGTATCTAGTAGCATCAGCTAATCCTCCAGATATTCTTAATTCACTATATTGAATATCTAATTTATCTTGGTGGCGAATTAAAGTTTTATTGAGCTCCTCCGCGTGTTGAGCATTTGATTGCCCAGTAAATACTACGACACATTCTTGTGCTAAGGACACTATAACTTTTTCAAAAAAATCATCATAGACTTTTTGATTTATAGGAGAGACATCAAATAAACATACATTAAACTTAGGTTGTTTGGCCCACTCTACTTCCTCAAAAGATTTTTCAATGAGAGTTATTGCTCCTGGAATTTTGGTTTCTGGATGGAGATCATATCGTTTGATATTTGCTTCCATTTGAGATTTTACATTGTACCAAATATCACCTTCCGGGGCCCACTTTCTAGGCTCTCTCTCGTCGTACATAAAATTATCAACACCTACCGCTTTGACGTCGTTACCCATAACCGCAGATATAATGGTAGATCCTTTGTATACCCCAATTTCTAAATAGTTTGTTTTTTCTGCTGCGCAGAGATTATTAATAAGACATTTCAGGCGTGTAGAAGATAATCCGTGTAATTCTCTTTCCCGCTCAGAGATTTTAGATCTTTCATTATCAGCTTGCTCAAGGGCTGCCTTAACCCATGCGTGATTTAATTTACTCATATTTATTCCTTTTCAAACAATATTTTATCAATGAAGTAAAACGGTAAATATGCAAGAATAACTGCTAAAGTAAATGCGCACCATATAAACACTACAGGTAGCAAGGTTACTAAACATAATATTGCATAAAACCATACAAAAATGAATAAGAAAGGAGTCATTTTATTTTTTTTTCGTAATACCGCTTCTTCTAATTCTTTTTTACTTATAAACACTTTACTCACTTTTTATCTCCTTGTCCAGCGTTTTGTAAAATTTTGAGTTTGCCCATTTCGTCTGTAGACGCTCCAGGTTTCTCATTTCCATAGCTGCTTTATTATCGTCCTTCAATCTTTTAGTATCTCTGGATTCATGATGGAAGAGTCGTACAGGAATCTGATAGATGCTGAAACCATTTTTTCTTCCAGACAAGCAGTAATCGACATCTCTGTTGTATGTCCATTCAAAGGAGGGGTCAAAGTCGCCCACGGAATTGAGAAATTCCCTTCTGAGGTAACAACCTCCAAATGTTGTCCAGGCGACGGAGCGCGTGGAATCGTACTGTCCTGTATCAGTTTCAAGCTGCTCCTTAAAGGCTGTCCTGTTTTCAAGTACGAGCCCACTTCCGAAGTGATCTGGTCGATTGTCTGTGAACTTTCCTCCTGCGCACTGTACGAAATATTCGCTATCCTCGTTTTTTGCTGGGTACAATAACAAACAACCAAACATTCCTGCTTCTGGATATTTATCGACATAATCTAGCACCTCCTCAAACCACCCGTCATGGTGAGGTGCCATGTCAGCGTGTAAAATAAATATGTCATCGTTAGGAAATTGATTCCACATTTTTTGAAACATTAGATCACATCCTATACCAGCGACATCACGATCATAGTGTACGTCTAGTTCCCAGAATGTATTTTTATGATTTTTAATTTCGTTTTCAAATACGTATGGAGTAATAATTTTAACTGTCATTTTGTTTCATTTCTATATCTTTTATTCTTTTTTCCATATATATTATAACTGTTTGTATGTCTGCTCTTGGGTAGATATAGAGCGCCTTCAACGCCTCTAATTCTTTTCTAAATATTACTAATATCGCCCAATCAGCACTACTCAACATTAAATTAACCTATCTGTCCAAGTTTTTGGAGTTTTATCTGTAATAAACTCTAAGTCTAAATGATATTCAAAGTCTTTTACTTGGGGTTTAATCCAGTCTACCATCTCCTTGATAGTTTGATCCATTTTTATGGAGGCATTGTAATTAAATTCTCTTCTGATTTTATTAGAAGAACAATACGCATTTTTTACTTCTTGCGGTCTATCAGGAAAATGTTCTAGTGACGGATATCTTTCACAGTGATGACCTACCTTATATGCTAATTGTTTGATAGATATCTCATTATCATCAGGACCGATATTATACACCTGCCCACAAATATCTCTATCTGATTGTATAATTTTATATACTGCCATAATACAATCTGTTACATTTGAAAACGATCTTTGTTGTTCCCCGTCGCCATATATCACTATAGGCTTACCTTGTAAACAACGATTAATCATGATTCCGACTACGTTTCTAAAAGGATCAAAATATCGTTGCCCTACTCCAATTACATTATGAGGAACTACTGTGACATAGTTTAACTCATGTATATTTTTTAACATTTCAAGATGTTGTTCTGCCTGAATTTTAGCTAATCCATAAGGATCTACTGGATTTACCGGCATATCTTCTGTAAAAGGAGGTATTTGATCTCCATATCTTGCCATAGATGAACAATTTATTAGTAATCTAACATTATTATGTATAGCCGCAGAAGCAACTGACACTGTTCCGTAAACTATAGATTCCGTAACTATAGCAGGAGCAAAAACACTTAAGCCTTCGTAAGGTAAAGCTGCTGCATGAAATATTACTTCATATCCTTCGGTTAATTCTTTCATTAGCTTTGTGTCGGTGATATTACCGTGTGTAAAATCTACTCCATCAGGTACGTTACCTTCTACGCCCCCTATCATATTATCAATCCCACCTACGTGGTGACCTTGTCCTATTAAATATTTTGCTAAACAGCTTCCTAATAAACCGCCTATTCCTGTAATATATACTCTCATTACCATATAAATCCTTTTTTATAATTTTCTACTAGTTTAATTATCTCAATATCAAAAACTTTATCTGGTCGCCATTGTAAGTTTCTTAAGGGGTTACAAGATATTGCGTACCTAACATCTTGTCCAGGCCTATTGTGTGAAAAATCTATGTGTTTTTCGACATCAGGTACTTCTCTTTTAATAGTACCTAAAAAGTATGAATTAATAATTTTTTTAACAGTATCAAAGTTGGACTGTTCATACTCAGATGATATATTATAAACCTTATTTCTCTCTGCGTTTTCATAAAGTAATAAACAAGCATTGGCTGTATCTTCTGAATGAGTCCATGTTCTAATAGGTTTTCCTTGATTGTGTAGTTTAATTTTATTGCCTCTTGATAATTGTTTAACCGCTAGAGGAATAAGCTTTTCAGGATATTGATTAGGCCCAAAGTTATTAGAAGGTCTAGCAATAATATACTCTAATCCGTGTGTTCTAGCCCAAGTTTTAATCAGTAAATCAGCGGCGGCTTTAGTTGCCGCATAAGGATTTGAAGGATTAAGAGCAGAATTTTCATCAAATACTCCACTTATTAAATCACCATAAACTTCGTCCGTAGAAATTTGAAAGAAGAGAGGTTTATTAGCTTTTGTAACAATCCTAGAATTGACTATTTCTAATAAATTTCTCACTCCATCAATATTAGAGCGTATAAAGTTTTTACAATTTTTATTCCCGTTATCAACATCAGACTCCGCAGCAAAATTAAATATTACATCACACTCCGGTAACCACTTGATCTCACATATATCTTCAACAATTAATCTAAATTTTGAATAGTTATTCTGTAATTCTTCTACAATATTATCATTTGCAACATAAGTCAGCTTATCTATACCGTATACGTACCACCCTTCTTCTAGAAGTTTTGCTGTAAAAGTAGTACCTAAAAAACTTGCACAACCAGTGACTACCGCAATCTTAATCATTAGGACTTATTCCATAGCATACTATTCTATCATACAAAGCATCTGTAACTGGTTGAGAGGATACTGGTTTATAGTATTTTCTCTCAAACTCATCATTTGCCGCCGTCATTGGTTCCTGATGAATAAAGGGAAAACAATTTGGAAAAAATATGTCATCTTCATCTGCTCTGTGAGGATAAAGATCTCCTTCTACCTGCCCAAATTCATATCTTTTATTGTAATAATTATCTAAGTATTTTTGTTGTAGATCATCTATATTAAACTGATCCCACCATTGAAGAATTGCAGCTGCTGAAACCTCACTCATTTTAAAGTTCCCTCCCCTGTCATTAATAGGTTCATCATCCATAAGACCAAAATTAATACTTGCCCTTGCATATTTTTCGTATTTTTTATCTATAATAATTAAGCCACCTTCTCCAAACCCAATTGGTTTTGTATGGTGTAAAGAAATGTAAGAAGCGATCCCTAAATTACAACTGTTAGTACCCTTCCAAAATGAATAAGGACTTGCAGCATTATCAAATACTACATTTTTGTCGCTTAGTGTTTGTAAGATAAGATCAATATCTTGTAAATGACCAAAACAATTAGTTACAATAACTAAGTCAGAATATTCAATTAAGTGAGGATTAGTTACATCAATATTCAAAGAAACATCAAAATCTACAGGTAATGACCCTATGGCTCCTCCCTGCACGTTAGAAGGAAAAGTAAAAGATTGTGTAGCTACTTTTGATCCCTCTCCTGCTTTTCTGTCAATAGCGTAAATAATACCAGAGATAGCTGACGAGCCGCTAGAGGTCGCAATAACTGCCTTAGAATCATCAATCTTAAGCATTTCACGTGCTCTCTCTTCCAGCATTTTTACAGCGTTTCCATAATTAGAAAATTGATTACTTTCTTGTGCAGGAATTAAGTATTTTTGGAATAAGTCTATATCGAGATATTTTTTGAGAATAAAAGTCATATGTTAACAGACTCGTAAAGTGACTTCCAATTTACAACAGGAGTAAGACATCCTTCTTGTAAATGGGTAGAGTGTCCTGGGATTGGGCATAAGCACCCAACTTGTTTAAAGGCTTTCCATGTCCAAGTATCATCTGCAAAAGCTCCCGCCCGTAGTAGCTCATACTTATATTGTAGCCACGTAGAACCTTTAGCCGCGACTGTTAAAGTCGCGCTAGGGATAGATCTAAGATGCCCATACGGTCCCATATGAACCTCGCAAATTCTGCTAGAATCTAGAGTATACCTATCTGGATAATCTTGTGGGGCATAAAAGCCGTTGTAACCTGTGTCAAATAAAGCTTTTAGAGCAGGTATAGCGTGAGAAAGATGTAGATAGTCATCTTCACATATATAAATAATTTCATCAGGATTTGATTCTGCAACGGCAACAAGATGTTCCATTAGTTCTGGACAGGAGTTAGCCATAACAGGGTGATAATTAGGATAAGGATCTTTGGCCCTTAGTTCTGGTAACGGTGTTATAGGATGTACCCTAAACTGGGCGCTGGTATTGTTTCTCATCCAATCAAGTGTTTCTGGAGTAGTTCTATCATCAATTACTACAATTAAATCACGTTCATCGAGACTATGCTGAATAGACATATAACACTTTCTAATAATTTCTAACTTGTGTTTTCCGTCCCACCGAATACCGTCACCGGTAACTTCATCACCAAGAGACCCTGCTTTTAAATTTGCTTCACAACTTCTAAAGAAAATAATCATTGTTTTTTTGGTTTCTCCGTGATGATACCGTGTTTAAAGAACTGACGAGTACTCATATCTTCAAATAAATGTTCTCCAGAACTGAGAGTGTTATCGTCACCAATATTAGTGTTAGAAGTAACAGTGGTTGCATTACCTAACCAATTATCATCTCCTACGTTACAGTATCCTAGGATAGTAGCATACGTAGTAAAAATATTATGACTTCCCATTTTAACGTCATGATGTACTGAAGCATAGCAATTTAAGAGATTAAAATCACCTAGAGAAGCATTTGCATTTGTCATAGCAAAGCAATTAAGCACATTACCTATACCTAGGATAGAAGTTTGTGATAAGTGTGCTTCATTAGCTACCATGTTTGGAAAATGATTAATATTCTGATCATAATAACCAAATAAATGTTCTAAGAATACTTTACGCCACTTACGGTGACCAGTCCCTAGAACGAATGCAGATTCTTTAGGATAAGTAAAATTATTAATACCTTCGTCGTTAATAAGGACTGCTTTACCTTCCTTTAAGATAATAAATCCTCCAAAATCTTCTATAACTCTGCCTAGTACAAATTGCTCAAAGCATTCTTGGGCATAACCACCATTACCTAGTATATATGTTTTATACATCATAAAACTTTCTGATAAATATCTTCAGCTATTTCTTGTGTAATTTCTCTTGGGTTATTAACCAAAAGCCTTGCTTGTTTCATTGCTTCTTTTGCTAGAGCCGGGATATCCTTACTAGTAATTCCGTAGTAACTCATTTGTGTATTGATGTCAGCTAATTCTGCTAGTTCTTTGATATTTCTACACATAATTTCAACAACATCACTTTTGTAGTAGTTAATCTCTCCTGCATCATGAGGGAATAGGGCTAAAGCTAAAGAAGAATAATCTGTAACTTCTTGATTATATGATAAAACACCAGGAAGAACCAAGGTATTTGTTAAACCATGTGGTAGTTTAAAATGTCCACCAAGAGGGTACGCAAGAGCATGTACAGCTGCGACTGGTGAGTTACCAAAAGCCTGCCCAGCTAACATTGCGCCATATTGTACATTAGCTCTTGCCTCAATATTCTCTGGCTCTAAAATAGCAGTTTTTGTTGATTTACCTAACCAACGACATGCTTCGAGCGCTAACATTTTTGAGTACGGATTATTATTAAGATTTGTGGAAGTAAAAGACTCAATAGCATGAACCATTGCATCAATTGCGCTATACGCTGTAAGCCGAGGACCACACGAGACTGTAAGGAGAGGATCTAAAATTGCGGCATCAGGAATGATTTTATGAGAGACAATTCCCATTTTTGTTGTCTCACCTGTAGTAATAATTGAGACAGGTGTTACCTCTGATCCTGAACCAGCTGTAGTAGGTATAAGAACTAAAGGTAATCTTGAACTATAGATGTTGTCAACACCCCAGATATTATCAAGTGAGGTTTCTTGTTTTAAGAGAACAGCAGCAACTTTTGCTACGTCAAGAGATGATCCACCTCCGATACCTATAACGCCATCTACCTCTTTACTTACTCCATACTCAACACAATCTAATACATTTTGAGTAGTTGGGTCTTGTACTAAATCGTAAAATACGTGTTCTGCCCAAGACCATTTCTGTGCTTCAATAACAATATCTGTTTTTACTAAGTTTGGTCCAGTTACGATTAAGGGATTTCTAACATTGAGGTCAGACAGGATTCTGCCTAAGAACTGTAATCTGTTTTCGCCGATTACGAGACGGGGAGTTGTATTAAAATTAAACATTAAAACCTCATAAGAGTTGTAAAGGCCCTTTCTGTTGCTAGGTGGAACCATACCCCGTGAGATTATGCCGCTATGCGGTAATCCTCGATTGCGAAATTATCATTTGCAATTGTTTGTTTTCTTGCGGTTGAGGTCGCTTGCGCACCTGCTTCTCGGCATTGTTTTTATTACGTCTGTCGATCCTAGTTCGCCCCCATCATAAACACTTCAAGCAATGATCCAATTGACAATGCTATTAATCCATATTGTACAAATCTCAATAGCAAATAAGTTACTACTTCATCCATTTTCTACTCCAAGTGTTTATGGTGGAGGCGTCGGGTACTGCCCCCGAGTCCAGCCCGTCTATTTTACTACTCCTCAAACGAAGCACTAGTTCTATTCAAAAATTTGTAACAATGTGCTGTCTGGTTTAGTTGTTTTAAGTTCATTATAACCTTGCCCTATACCAATGCTGACCATTGTAATCATCCAAATTGCGATAATAATAAAAGGACTCGGCAGTATTAGGTACCAATAGGTACGGAATATTCCATGTCCCTTTTCAAGTCTAACTGCACGTTTATGAGCAAACCAATGTACTATCCAACGCACACATGCTTTAATTTTTTCAGTAAACCACTCACCTACAAAGTGTCTTATAAGACGCATAGCTATAAGTATTGGACTACTGATAACTTCCCATATAATTAATAATATATCAACGACAAGATCAACACAATGGTCAATCGTTATCCACTTCTTTATCTTTTGTAGCAGTTTCATTAATGGTTACTATGTGAGTAGAGAGATTTTCAGGGGTATCTCTATTTAGTGTTCCAGACATAGCCTTTGCTTTAGACCAGGTATCAAATTTTTTGATAGTCTGTTCACCATCAATCTCTTCTGTCACTACTCCTATTTCATCATTTTCTGTATTATGTATTTCAATAATATAGTACATTAAATTAATATTACCTGCTTTAAGTTCTTCAAAATTTATAATTTCTGTTTCTACAAGAATAAAAGGTTCATTATCTAAAAAGAGTTTCGTCAATATCAAATTCTTTCGGGTCGTTATCTACAGATTTCCAATTAAAAATTCTAAAATTATCTGCTTCTAGATCCCAAACGAGTTCCATACCTTCTGGATATTTTTGCTCAGAACCTGCTCCTTGTACTTTTTCATCAAGGAACTTCTCTGGTAAATCATATAGTCTTGCAAAAACCATATCACGAGACTCACCATTTTTCTTTTTAAATGTGCCTTTGTAAGCTTTCATATAATCCTCCTTATTTATAAAGTATTATAATAAAACTACTTAGGACTATGCAAGATTGTTTTTACGCAAAGCTGCTATATATTGTTGTACTACTGTATTCCACTCTTCTAGTGTAAATCTATAGATGTACTCATAAGATTCTGAGAATAGTTTAACACGATCTGAAAACTTTTGTAGATACCAATTTCTTGAATGTATGGGGCCATACCAACTATTTATATCTTTTCTCATTAAATGGGTAAAAGTTTGAATAGTAAAAACTAAATTATGAACATGATTATCGTTTATTCTGATTGCCAGAGTAACGTTGCGTTCGCTGTTGATTTGAACCTTTGTTAGGTCTTTGAACATTGCGTTTATTTTTCCTGCTATTTCGCAGCATATTTCGCTCTTCGCGAATGAACTGTTTTTCTAGATCTTGTCTCTTCTTCTGCCAACGTTTTGCTCCTGCTTTAGCCGCTAACCTTGATTTTTCACCTCTAGAAATGAAATGTCGCCTATCACGCACTTCTTTCATAACACCTTCATTATGTAGTTTTTTCTTTAAGATGCGAAGCGCTTTTCCAACATCATTGTTTCTTACAAAAATTTTCATATTTTCTATAGTAGTCTCTCACTGTATCATCATAATTTGTAAATTTAAAGTTTACATCAAATGTATTTATTAGTTTGCTATTATCTAGCAGCCCTCTTGGTTTACCCGTTGGTCCTGATTTATACTGAACATCAAAGGGCTCTGGATATATATTAGCCAGTGCTTCCGCGTTTCTCGTAAATGCGTATGAAATATTATAAATGCCAGGACACCAGCTGTCTAAAATATTTTTGATTGCTAAAACGAAATCGTCTATGTAGATACAACCAGCTCTCTCAACCATAACAGGTTTTGCAGCTGCAATCTGTCTTTCTATATTCATCCAGATTGAAAATTTACCATCTCCCATACCATAAACATGTATGGGTCGCAAAATTACATCATTCTCTCCGCAGATAGTTTCTGCCTTTATTTTACTGTCCCCGTAATGGTCCACAGCTCCTAAAGAGTACTGCTCGTCAATTACTCCTTCCCAAGTGCCGTAAACCATGCTACTACTTATATGTAGAACAGGTGTTTTAGGAAGGTACAATTTAATTAAACTTAATCCTTGTACTATAGAATCTGAAGTAAATTTTGGAAAATGTTGTGATAGGATAGCTTCTGATAAAGCTCCAAAGTTAAGTACTAAATCATAGTTTGCTCTTGGAATATCTTCAAAACTCCATTTTTTATAGTATTGATTGAATTTACCTTTTACTAAATCAATTCTATACTTTAGATTGAGTTTTCTATGACGTTTCTCAATCTCATTAGTTTCTTGTAAACCTTTTGTACCTCGATGAATATATTTATAGCCTACATACTCATCGGTAAATCCGTCAAGTATATCTACGTCATGAGTCCGTCCTAATTCTGCTACTAGATGTGCTCCTATAAAACCCATCCCTCCTGTTATTAGTATCTTCATAGCACAGACTTTATTCTTTCAAGTTCCTCATCAGTTAAATAATGATGAGAAGGTAGATGAACAGTAGAAGAGCAAAACTCCACTGTTTTTGGACAATCATCCTTTTCAGGATTAAGCCACGGTAGCAAATGAAGAGGTTCTTTAAAAAATGTTCTAGCAAGACACTTTACAGAGTTAAGTTTTTGAATCACCTCATCTACTTCAAAGGAAGGTACACTCATTGTATATCTCTCCCAAACATAATTTTCTCCAGGTATATTTCCATAGGGAAGATTGTCTTTATACCAAGTAGCAATCTGTCTTCGACGCTCTCTATACTGGTTTTGCTCAAACAATTCTATTTCTTTTAGAAGAACTGCGCATGATGTCATGTCCATGTATGATTTTGTACCTACACAATGTATTTCCTTATCTTTTCCTCTGCCGTGTGCTGATATTTCATAGATTCGATTAGCAATTTCATCAGAGTTAGTACAGATAGCCCCACCAGATCCGAGCGTTCCTGGATACTTTGTAAAATCAAAAGAAAAACACGCGGTAGAACTCATAGAGCCGGGAACATATGAGTACGGCTCTCCCATATAAAATGCTGGAGCTGCGTCTTCAATGATGTGAGTTCCGTAGGTTTCACAAACTTTAACTATCTGATCTACTCGTGCAACTGTCCCAAAGTTATGAACTATGACCACTGCAGCAGCTTGTGTTGTTTTAATTAAGGTTTCAAGTTGGTTTAAATCTATATTACCTGTGGCATCTATATCACAGAAACGAATACGACGATTCATAAATACCACTGCATTAGCAAATGCTCGCCAACCATAAGATGGAACGATTACTGTGTCATTAGGTTTTGTGAGAGCGGCAATTGAAATTTGAAGAGCATCTGTACAACAGTCTGTAAATTGCCAGTGAGTAACATCGCTTAGTTCAGTACACTTATTTGCAAGAGCAAGCTGTACTCCTCGCATCTCTCTACCATCTTCTGTTTGATAAGGATCATCCATATTATCTGAGATAGCACGAAGATAGTCTACTCGATGACGTTCTATTCTTCGTTTATGAGGTATGAAGGCAACAGCCTTGGGCATTTAGGAGATTCCCATAATTCCTTTGATCCAAGCGATAACTTGAGAATTATCTAGTTTGAAATTTTTTATCTGCACTTTAAAATCATCTTTTAGCACTAGTATAGCAGGTAGACGATTTGCACGGGCCTGTTTAGAGTGTCTCTTAAGTCTAGCATCATTTTGATTAGCTTCCTCAACTACTAGGTCAGGAATTGCATCTTCTATTGCTTTTTTCTGATTTTTCATGTATTGTACTTGTGTTGGTTGAGAATCATCTGCAAATAACACTATTTTATATGTTGGCATTCAATTTTTCCTTTAATTCATCTACATCAATTCTTAGCATAGATAGTTCATTGCGAAGGTCAGTAATTTCTTGGTGAAGATAGCGAATATCTCCGCCAAGATCGTTAGCAACCTCGTTAATAGTAGATTGCATTTCTCTCATTTCCATCTTGAGTGTTTTTTCAGTTACATACATAGCAATACTGTATCAATAATTTTATGTCAAGTCAACAACTTTCACGTTTTAACCTAATCTTTGCCTTGCTATTTGGCAAAATTTTATATAAAATACATTATAACAATAAAAAGGGACTACTATGCACAAAAGACCAACCCTCTCAGAAGCTAAAACTTTTCTTAATCAACATGCCCCCGACATTATGCAAGAGTATACAGATCTATTTAATACTCATGGCGAGTTCTTTGCAGCTCGATTTGTTGTAGACATTGTTGACCACTATAACCATTTAAATAACGTACAGGAGACTGTTAAATATGGCACGCGCTAAACCCGTACCCTTTGGAACTGATGTAGGCTACGCAGACTGGTCAGTAAGACGTACTATCCATGAAGCGGAAAATGTAGCTCGTTGGAATCCGTGGCTGGCTCATGAATGGATGGAGCAAGCCCATAATCGGTTAGACATCTATACCGCGCCATTTCATGATCAATATAATCGTGCAGTGCATCGTATTAATGCTTACTGGCGATCAATTACTTCAAACTACTATTATTCTCAGAAAGAGTTCTGGAGCAAAGGAAAATTTTCGCTACCGCCTAAGATGTTAGAACCGCTTTATGATGAGTAGTTATTATAATATTTTTTGAATTGCACTTACCCATAAACCATGCTATTAATAAAGGTATAAAAAATGTATTTTAAGCTTGTGTCGAAGAACGCATATCGTGATTTAGTTAGAAACGCACGTCGCATTAGCATCTCACAGCTAAGTGATAGCGAGAAAAGCGAAGCTTTTCAAGAGCTGTTCACTCTGTTAGAAAAAAGACTCGATGAGTCTACACGTTCACTTAACGTTGAGGCAGCATATGCACAGCGTTGTCAGCATTGGAACCAGCGTGATATAGCTCAACTCCAGCCGGTTAAAGACTGTCGCAATCCTTGGCTACAGTTCAAACGTGAGTTTGTTTTAGCGCTACGCTCGCAGAGCGTCTGCCGTGGTGTAGGAGTTGCACTAGCTTGGTTCTATCAACAACCACATCGCGATGATTGGGTCGCCTCATAAGTCCACGCAAAGCGTGTGTCTCGAATCTGCGACCGTAGGGAGCAAGCCTATGCAGCTATCTGAAGCTTCAGGATTAGTCTGGAAAATTATCCAAGGCATGCCGATTGAAGTGTTTGACGATGATTCTGGAGAAATCTGGGAAAACGATACTTGGGAACTTGTAAGATCTCGCACTGAAGGAGACTTTACAGGTTCTCGCATCATTGGTTCAGCTAATCTAGTCACTGCCCTTAATATTCTTCATCAAAAACTAATTATCAAAAGTGCTGTTAATAACCAGTACGTACCTTCCGGCGACCAAAGCTTAGAATTATTTTCAGAAGTCATGAGCAGTCTTCAGGAACAAAAACTTATCCGTAAACGCCCTGAAAAAGTAAGAGAAACTTTTAAAATTGTACAATGATAAATCTTGTATATGAACATGAATGGAAACCAAACATCTGGTTCCCTAATCTTACTGGGTATCTTGAAAACGATATTCACTATTGTCCTAAATATAAAAGACAAATTCCGTGGATGTTTCAGTTTTTTCTCCCTGACATTCGTATAATCTCACCTGACGAAATTGATACAGTTGATTCATTTATATATCCCGTGTTAATGCAAGAACCTTACCTTCAAGTCAGAACTCTTATCAATAACCACCACGAAGACTTTGGTTTTTGGTCTTATATAGATGAGCGTGTAATTAATTCTTTAAAACAGGGAAAAGGACGGGTAATAATTGATGCCTCTATGGAGCCTCCTAATCGTTATGACTTTGAACAGCTTATTGCATCTTTAGATGACTGCACTCAAGTTCCTAACGACAGATTACATATAAATATTAGTGATCAACGATTTGTAGATCATAATCGAATTCACTGTTTTCCTAGCTTTTTAGAACTTCATTTCTGTGCTAGGCATATGTATGACCCTCATAATACTTTTACTTTAGAAACTAAAGGTAAGAATAAACATTTGAGATTCAATATTCCTTTAGATTACGAATGGCCTGGTATTCCAGAAAATGTTGATCCTGATTACCCTAAAAAAAGATTTTTACTACTTAATAAGCGTACAGATAAACATATTGGTGCTGTACTCATTAATACTTTATTGGAGCAAAATGACTTATTAAAAAAAGGTTTAGTAAGTGTTGACTTTCAAGGAGAGTTTCTTCCTGAGACATACAAAGCTCTACAAAATGATTGTAATGATTCACGACTAAAAGATTTAAATATTGAACCACTTACTTCTGGCAAACATTATACTACAGACGATTTTTTAGTTATTTCTAAAGCAATGGATGCGATAGATTTTAACTTAGTTATAGAAGCGTATTTTTCGGATAACGTTATAGATTGGCCTTTAATAACTGAAAAAATATGGCGAAATATAGCTTGTAAAAAGCCCTTTGTTGTTATTGGACAAAAAGACACACTTAAATGGTTCAATCAACTAGGTTATCAATCATTTCATCCAATGATTAATGAAACTTATGATCAAACTTCTAGTGACTATGAACGTTTTATGAGAGCTTTTATAGAGGCTAAAAAAGTAATTGAATCAAGTAGTTCTGAAATGAAATCTTTGTTAGACGACTGTGAGCCTATATTTTTACATAATCAAAAAAACTTTGAAAATAGAGTGTTAGACTTGAGGGAGTTTTTGGATGAAAAAGTATGATAAAAGTAAATTCTTTAATATAACTCAATTTACAGACTACAAATTAAACTATTGGGCAGTTCCTAAATGTGGTTGTACGGCTGTAAAAGCTGCACTTGCAAAGCAAAAAATATTTGATGAGTCTTCTACTGATTACTACTACATACATCACAACTTAAACTTAACTTACATAACACCGAGTTATGCAGAAGTTAACGGTAACTTTAATATTTCAGTTGTTCGCTCTCCTTATCGCAGGTTGTTAGCCTTATATAAACATTTTGCTCTCCGGGACACTGAACGCTGTTTAGAATTAGATCCTAATATAAATTTATCGAGAGTTCATAATCTAAATTATTTTTTACATTATTTACTCGATGAGCGTGATTTAGAAGACTGTAATCACCATTTTCAACCCATTTATCGCTTCTTATGTTCTGATAATTTTATTATAATACCTAAATTAATATATGACTTTGACGAAGATTTATTTAGCCTAACACATTTGCTAAAAACTCATGGTTGTACATTAGAAAGAGCTAATGTTTCTAACATGGAAATATCTCTCAGTCGTAGTCAAAAAAGTTTAATAGCAGATCGCTATTGGACAGACTTCAACCTTTTTAACTTTGAGGAATAAAATGGAACCAGCACTAAAACAAGAAGTACGTAAAGAAATTTCACGCATCGTAGACTTGATGATTCAAGCAGAATCTATTCGAGAATCTATTGCAGAGCTAAAAAAGGACATTAAAACTGAATATGGCTTACCTGTCGCTACTATCACTAAAGTAGCCACTATTGTTCGCAAAAATTCTCTTGAAGAAGAAGAGGAAAAATGGGATGAAATTAAAGAGTGGGTAGATGCTTGCTCATAAGCAGTGTTGCTAATTTCATATGACTAATTGCCCCTGCATGAGAGTTATCGGGGGCAAAGTCGTCGTGCTTTTCTAAGTCTAGATGAAATTTTACATAGTCATCGGTTAGTTCTTCTAGAAGCGGGTGTAGGTGGGGAAAACAACAATGATGTATCATTGGTATATTGGCTCGTTGACACAATAATATTTGTTTCGCTACTGCCCCACTCCATAGCCTTCTTACTAACTCTTCATCCGAGTAATATAACATTCCAGCTGCGTGCCACGCGGCTTGGTGCTTTTTATCCTCTGACCTACGATTAGCTAAAATTTGTTCAGAGAGTATCCAGTTTCTATAGTACTTTTCATTTTTAATCACATGGTTCGCGACTATGAATCCTTGAGTTATGTTGTTTCTTACGTCCCATACTTGCCACCTATATTCGCTTGTATGGCCGACTACAATCAAATCAGGTTTTAACTTGACAGCTTCCTCAACTTGTGCTGTAATAAGGTATTCAGATGCACCACTTTGAGAAAGATTAGTTAATTTATCAGATTTTAATAACTTTTGAAGTTGGTAAGGATATGCTTGAGAACTATTCTCAAGGCCTTCGCCTTTTGTAAAACTATCTCCGCAGGTTACTATGTACATTAATAATGAAATCTTTGTTATGGGTAATTCTTGGTCTATGCAAAATGATGAGGCCAACTTTACGGTATTTGACATACTAGGCTTAAAAAATCGCTGGGAAGAAACTGGAGCCAGTATAGATGTTCAAGCTGATTTTATCATACGAAACGAACTTGTCAAGGATTTTAAGGTTATCTGGTTAGTGGGGCATCACCACAGAGCAGACCCTACAGGTGAGCATAAATATTTATTACCCTATCCGTATGGTTCAGAAGACCCTTGGGGGGACTTGACTAGGAAACTTTGGTTTAAAAAGTTTACCAAACTAAAATGGTACTGGCGTACTCATGTATTATTTGTATTATCCGTTTTAAACACTTGTACTCCAGACAATCTTATGATTGTTCCTATTTATCGCCCCTGTGTTATAGAAGATCCGTTGATACAAGGGCATCCTTGCATATGGAATCAATATTTAAGAGATTTTGCAAAGAAAGAGGGTGAGTATGCTGGATATGCAGGTCATATGAATCAAAAAGGGCATTTTGCATTTGCACCCTTACTTGCTAAAGAGGTTTATGATAGATGGAAGATTACATTGACCCAGAATGGGCCGACGCAGTTACTGTCGGGTTCTCAGAATCAATAGCTAAGAGTTCTACAAAGTTAGTAGACTATTGCTCTAAAAACTATACTAGGTACGGGCATCAGTGGAGATGTGATGTAGCCGATAAAGTTGCAATTTTATTAAAACCAGGAGAAGGTTATGAGTGGCATTTTGATAACCTAGATTATTCTCATGGGAGACTTACTTCTTCTAGAGCAAGTCGTTTTTGGACGCATATTGTTTATCTTACTGAGGGTAAGCCTTTTGAAATAGGTACTTGGAATCCGAAAAATGAGAGAGTTTTACAGACAGACTTTTCTGCACCAGAACCCGATAAGATAATAGCTAGAATATACCCTAAACCAGGCAAAACCATGTATTTTCCTTGTTTTATGGTTCATAGAATTCAGCCGGTAGTGGATAATTACAGATGGGCTTTTGTGGATTTTGTAAGCTCTCCTAACTACTTAGGTAAAACTAAAAAAGATTTAACCTCAATATTTAATAGGTACTTTGATGAACATACTAGGAGTCAGCTGCTATCACCACGATAGTGCCGCAGCAGCATTAAAAGATACTCATATTTTAGGAGCTTCTCACGAAGAACGCTTTACTCGTAAAAAATATGATAATTCATTTCCAATCAATACTATATCGTGGTTACAGAATGCGTGGGAAGATTTTGAATTTGCTGCTTTTTATGAAGAATCTACATATTCTGATTTTAAATCAGAGATTAAAAAAATAACGAAAGCACAACCTATTCTAGTAGATCATCATGAAGCCCACGCTATGAGTTCTATTCTTATGACTGATTGGTATGAGTGCGCGGTAATGGTAGTAGATACTGTCGGAAATAAATATTCAACATCTTTAGGAGTTTATCGTGGAGGCAAAATTGAATGGATTAAAAGATTTCTTTATCCAAACTCTATTGGTTTATTTTACTCTAGTGCTACTCGTTTCTTGGGACTTAAACCTCTTTCTGACGAGTCTCAAGTGATGGCAGCAGCTGCTTATGGAGAACCTAAGTGGCTGCCTTGGATAAATCAAAAAATTATAGACTGGAACGCAGATGGAGATTATACTGTCTTGCATAATTTTGAACGCGGCGTTGGTTATGGCGTTTTGGATTGGGACGTAGCAGCGTCAGTTCAACGTGTAACTGAAAACGTACTTTTGTCTTTAGCTACTTGGCTACAAGAAGAAACTGGGATGAAAAATTTAGCTTATGCAGGAGGTGTCGCCCTCAATTGTGTAGCTAATACTAATATTAAAAAACATTCAGGATTTGAATCTATTGCGATACAACCTGCTGCAGGAGATGCTGGATGCGCTCTAGGTGCTGCTGCTTTGATTTGTAGACCTAATTGGGAAAATGCTTATCTAGGGGTAAGCGCTAATAACGGAATTACTACTGACGAAGTAGCGGCTAGGTTACTTAAGGGGGAAATTGTCCCAGTTATTCAAGGCAGAGCAGAGTTTGGTCCTCGCGCGCTTGGAAATCGAAGCTTGCTATGTATCCCCACAGATGATAACATAGAAAAGCTAAATCAAATTAAAAAGCGTGATACAGATTCGTGGAGACCTTATGCGCCTATATGCCAAGAAGAAGAAGCTGATACGTGGTTTAAAATTTATCAGCCTAGTTATGATATGTTGTTTGTTGCTGATATTATTGGAGGTAACTTTAATACTCACGATAAATCAGCTCGTCTTCAAATAATAAGTCGTAATAAGAATGCATATATTTGGAGAATATTAGAGATAACAAGACAACATGGTTATCCTATACTAATTAATACAAGCTTAAATGCGAAAGGAAAACCGATTGTCAATACCGTTGAAGATTATGAAAGAGAAGTTCAAATACATAACTGAGGTAGATACTGATACTCTACCTAGTGGAAGAACTTATCATACACCTGATGGATCTTATCCATCTATTACTACTATTCTAGGTAAAACCTCAGATCAAACTTGGTTACAGAAATGGAAAGAACGAGTAGGAGAAGAAGAAGCCGCACGGGTTTCCAAAGAAGCGACAGATCGAGGCACTTTAGTTCACGAATTTGCAGAACGTCATTTCAACGGGGAAGACGTATGGGACGAATTAACACATCAGAGGCTAGACGTAAGACAAATGAGTCGTGATTTAATTAGAGCCACAGAGCGTGGAGTTGAAGAGATTTGGGGACAAGAACAAGTTCTTTGGTCTAATAAATATAGGTACGCAGGTAGAACTGATATGGTCGGTATTTGGAAAGGTAAACCTACAATTATTGATTTTAAAACATCAAAAAAGAAAAAGAACCAGAAACAAATCACTGACTATTATATTCAAGGCTGTGCGTACGCTGTCGCACATAATGAGATGTACGGTACTGGAATTCAAGATGTGGCTATTATCATGACTATTGATGGAGATGATCCGATTGTTTTTGAAAAAAGTGCTATACCTTTTTTACCCTTGTTAAAGAATAGGAGAGCAGAGTTTGATAAACTGCAAAGAGCTCAAGATTCATAAACTTGAAGGAGTTGATGTACAGCGAGTGATGTATTTCTATAAACTTGGAAATCATCTTTTTGCAGAAAGGTACTTTGTGCCTCATTGGAAATCTTTTGACTTAATTCATGATTCAGTAGCTTCGCCTATGTTAAAACACTTTCCTACAATAGAAAAATGGCTTGAGACTATCAAAAGACAAAATAAAATAGGAAAAATTAATACTATGTACTTATCAATACTAAGTGGTAAAAATCAAATACCTTGGCATGTTGATAAGTCTGATACAGATACTTTTAGCCCTTCTTTTATTACTTCTATTAAAACTGATAATAGTTTTATTGAATTTAAAGATGATAAAAAATATACTTATAAAGAAGGCATGAGTTATATAATTAAGAGCGGTGTTGAGCATCGCATATTCAATCTAGACGAAGAGCCAAGATTAACTCTTTGCGTAACCCCGGAGGTAAATGATCATGTTGTTAAAATGGTTGCTTGATAGGTATCATATGTGGAAGTTTGATCGTGAGTTTGAAAAGAAGAAAAAAGAGATAATGAAGCTTGACCCTTTTATTTATGATATCCCAAAAGATGATAAGAAGAATTAAGAAACCACTAAAGGACTTTTTAGATAATCAGTCATTGACCGATGCTGAAAAATCCTTTATATTAGGTTGTATAAATGCTCAGACAAAGTATCCCCAATTGACACATCGTCAGTGGCAAATTATTTGTGAGATAGAAAAGAGATATAAAGATGGCAAAGATTCCAGGATTAAAACGGACTCCTAGCGGAAAAATTAATTATAGAGGGAAAACATTTGATGGATTCAACAAACCACGAAGATCAGACAGAGCAGAGAAAAAAGGCATGGTCTTGGCAAAAGAAGGAGATAAAGTGCGAGTCATACATTTTGGAGACTCTTCAATGGGGCATAACTACTCTCCAGAGGCACGAAAATCTTTTAAAGCACGCCACGCCCGCAATATCGCCAAAGGAAAAATGTCAGCAGCTTACTGGGCTAATAAAGTCTATTGGGCTGGACCTTCAGGATCTAAAAAGTCGCCTCCAAAAGGTCAGAAACATAGAAAAGGCTAATTGATGCTCAGTAAAGTTCTAATTGGCATTTTAATAGCGATATTAGGCATGGGCTATTGGTATTATACTACTACTCAAACTCGTATTAGTATTTTAACTGAAAATAATGCTAAATTAGAGACAGCTGCTATGATTAGTGAACAAAGCATTAAAACACTTACGCAACAAGCAGAGAAAAATCAACAACTTACTATCCAGCTTCAGACTGACTTACAAAAGGCTGAAGCATACGGAGATAATCTTCGTCAAAAACTAAGAGAATTAGATTTACTCGCAGACGCACTTAAGGATGCAGCAAATTTAGAAGGTAGAATGAATGGAGCAACAGCTAAACTTTGGAGAGATTTTATGGAGAGCACTGGTAGTAGCAATAATAAGCCTCTTCCTAACTGGTTGCAGTCTGATCCCCGAACAGGAAGTCAAGATAGTAACTCAGACTCAGAAAGTAACAGTACCAGTAGTAGCGAGACCCAAACCACTCCAGCTAGTTGATACTAGAGTTTATGTGGTTAATAAAGATAACTACGAACAATTTGTAAAAGATTTTACAGAGGAAAATGGTGAGTTAGCTTATGTCGCTTTAGCTATTAAAGATTATGAAAATTTAGCACTTAATATAGCAGACATTAAACGTTTTATCGATCAACAAAATGAAATTATAATTTATTATGAATCAGCAATGAAAGAAGGAGACGAAGATGGCACCAAGAAACCATAAAAACTGGATTAGTTCACCAAAAGTCGAATATATTAACAGTGATTGTTATAATAGTTATGAAGTATATAAAGCAGAACAAGAACAAATCTTTTCAAAGGTTTGGATTCCTATGTGCCATATCTCAGAAATGTATAATGAAGGTAACTATAGAACAACACAAATTGCTGGGCAGAACGTAATTGCAGTAAATACTAAAGATGGTATTAAGGCGTACCGTAATCATGGGTTCAATTACCCTTCTGGTACAGTAGCTGCACCGATTGTAACCGTTGAACCACAACTACACTGCGAAGTAAAACATGGTGGAATGGTCTGGGTCACACTTGATCCTAACCCTACACAGAGTGTAGATGAATGGACTGCTGGAGCATTTGATTGTATTGCTGATGCAATTGATACTGAAGAAATGGAAGTGTTTCATTACCACAAGGCAGTAATTGATACAAACTACAAGCTATGGCATGATACTAATTCAGAATTTTATCATGACTTTATGCACTACTTTAATCGTGTGTCAGGATTTAACGATGAATACTTTGCTAGAAAAAATATTCCTTTTGATAATGGTCATGTTAACGTGTCTAGCTTTACTGTTAACTATACTGAGTATGACGGCTTTGAGGATAGAGGGGAGTTATCTTTTCCCAATCTGCCGCCCAACCAGTGGTACATGGTCGACCTCTTCCCAGGGTTTAATTTCAACCTACGGGGTTCCGCCTATCGTTCAGACTCAGTAACACCTCTCGGACCCAACAAAGTTCTTATAGAGTTTCGTGGTTATGGGCTTAGGTGCGATACTCCAGAAGAAAGACAAACAAGAATCAAACACCACAATTCTATCTGGGGACCATTCGGTCGCAATTTACATGAAGACTTAATTGGTGTTGCTGGTCAAGGTACTACCATGAGAGAAGGTACCGAATCGAGAAACATCCTACACGGACGCCATGAAAATTCTACAATTCATGATGAAGTTGGAATGCGCCACTACTATGCAGAGTGGGGTAAGTTTTTAGGTGTCAACCCTTCTAATCCACTAGCCCATTTACCCGAAAGTTTAGCTGCATGACCGAAACTAAGAATTGCAATAAATGTGGATGCAGCTGTCATTGTAAGTGGGATTCTTGCGAGAATGGTGCTTGTGGTTGTGATATTTGCGATTGTGGTACTATATCTGAAGAAGTTCCTTCTACTTTTTTTACTCCAACTAATGTTGCCTCTGCATGAAAAAACAAATTAAATTTCATCTAATGCAGGATTTTCCTGATCAAATCGTACTTCCTCCAATTCCCTCCAAGCGTACAGTCCCTGACTGGTTTAAGAAGACTCCGGCGTGGAACGAAGGTGATCAGACAGTTAAAAAATGTGTTCCGTTTTTAGATGCTATAACAGCTGGCTATATGCTTCTCAACCATGTTGATATTGTCATTAGACAACTTTCTGATATGTCCTTAAAACTAGACTTCATTGATGAAAAACACAAAGCGCTCATCTCTAAATGGCCCCCAATCCAGACTCATCCTATGCGACAGATGCCAGGTTCTCCTATGGAATCTTTTACAGTTCTTAAATGGATGAATCCTTGGCGTATAGAAACACCAAAAGACTATTCATTGTTATTTTTACCGCCTTTAAACAGACTTGATAGTCCTATTATCCCTCTTACAGGACTTGTAGATACTGATACTTTTGATAATATAGTAAATATACCTTTTATTCACTCAATGCTTGAGCCAGGGGGTTCAGAAATTATGATACCTGCAGGAACTCCTATATGTCAAATTATCCCTGTCCGACGTGATACGTGGGATTCAAAAGTTACATGGTTAGATAAACAAGAACTTCGTAAAACAAAAAAGAAGCGCGAAGAAATGCAAAAAGATAGAGAAGATTGGTATAAAAATCATGCTCATGTAAAAAAGAGTTATGATTAACATAAAATAAAAAAGTAAGATGTAGAGTTCTATATTAATCTTGTTTATTTTTAAAAAACGTACAAATTTAAATACTATAATCAATTAGGTTTGTACAGAAATTTATTTAAAAAGGAAAATTTTATGAATATTGAAAAATTAAGAGAAGAGATTGAGTATGATGAAGGAAATGTGGAAGAAATCTATTTGGATCATCTCGGTCTGCCTACTTTTGGTATTGGTCATCTCGTTAGAGAATCCGATCCAGAACATGGATGGGAAGTCGGCACAGCCGTCAGTAATGATAGGTGTGTTGAAGCCTTCAACGAAGATATCAAAACAGTCGTGTCTGACTGCTACGAACTATACCCAGACTTTGACGATTTGCCAGAAGAAGCTAAAAGAATAATCGCTAACATGATGTTCAATATGGGTCGCCCTCGCTTATCGAAATTTAAGGGAATGAAGCGTGGGGTAGATGCGCGTGACTGGATGGCTGCAGCTACTGAAATGGTAGATTCCCGTTGGTACCGACAAGTTACTAAGCGTGCTGATCGACTCGTAACAAGAATGAGAGCAATATCTTAATAAAAATATAATTTGATATTGCTCACTGGTTATACTTCTTATATAATTGGTTAATTTGAGCGCAGGTTTTAAATCTGCGCGTCTTTTTATATACAAGAAAGGTATAATAATGACTCAACTAATCTCTCCTACAAAATTTACTCACACTGTTGGCCTTTTAAGGTCATTTTTTTTAGATAAAGGTTTTAAAGAAGTTCACACACAGAATCGTCTTTCTATCCTTGCAGCTTGCGAAGATCCGTTTAACGTTGCTACTTATAACTATGCTGGTCAAGTTTGGCCTCTTCCACAAACTGGTCAGATGTGGTTAGAACATGAATTACTCTCTCAGCCCAATGAAAAGGGCTTTTTTTGTGTCTCAACTTCATACAGACAAGAACCTAACGCTATTCCTGGTAGGCATGATATTATCTTCCCAATGTTTGAATTTGAAATGCCCGGTGACATTGTAGACCTTAAAAAGATGGAATATGAACTTGTAGATTATCTTGGCTTTGATCGACCGATTGAGAAGACCTATGAGGCATGGCAAAAGCACTATAAGGTTGATGGAGAACTTGAAGCAGTGCATGAAACCGCAATGTTTAATGATTTTAGTACTGCTATGATTACTGACTTCCCTGAGTTTACTTCTCCGTTCTGGAACATGAGCCGTTATGAAGATGGAATTCACTCTAAAAAAATTGATGTAATTCTTGGCGGCATGGAAACTATTGGTTCAGCTGAACGTTCTTGTGACGTTGAGATGATGCGTGACACTTTTCATACTATCACTGAGGGAGCCTACGCAAATCTACTCTTTGAACTGTTTGGCAAAGAACGTGTAGAGGCTGAACTTGAGGAATTTTTAAAGTTTGACTTTTTCCCTCGCGTAGGTGGGGGTATCGGTATGACCCGTATGATAGCGGCGCTAGATACCCAGCTTCAACTCGCAGCATAATTTATTGTGGGGTGGTGAAACTGGTAGACACGCACGACTGTTTCTCGTGTGCCGAAAGGCGTGATGGTTCGACTCCATCCTCCACAGCCAATTTTAATTTTTCAAATTTCACAAAACTGTAACAATTTTGTAATATAATGAAAATAAGAGGTCTAGTGGCCTCTTATTACTTTTCTAAGGAGAAATTAAAATGGAACTTTTAACTCTTTGGATGGGTGTTGGTTTTTTATTTGCTGCGTATTCAGTTATAGCAAATGATTCAGTACAAACTCTCGGTACTTGGATTGCTTCTAACAACGAACGATTTCATTGGAGGACGATGTGGCTTGCTGCTTCGTCTGTTTTGTTATGGGCATTATGGTACGGATGGTTTACTTATGGGGGAGACATCTCCTATGGAAGACTGAATAAAATACCCTTTCAAGAAATTCAGTGGTATCACGCGTTAGCCCCTGGACTTCTACTTTTACTAACGCGGATCGGTGTGCCTGTAAGCACATCATTTTTAGTACTTTCAGCTTTTGCTTCTACTTTTATTTTAGAAAAAATGTTGATGAAATCTATGATGGGATATGCTGTTGCTGCTGTAGCTGCTTATGTTATTTGGATTTGTGTAACTAAAATTTTAGACGAATCTAGACCAGTTAAAGAAGAACATAAACGCTGGTGGAGAATTGGACAATGGGTTACTACTGGCTTTTTATGGTGGACTTGGTTATCTCATGATATCGCAAATATTGCGGTGTTTTTACCAAGACAAATTCCTGCTGACATGATGTTTGCAATTTCTGCTATCTTTGTAGGCGGGCTTTGGTTTATGTTCAGAGAAGGTGGAGGTAAGATTCAAAATATTGTTTTAGAGAAGCATAATACTCGTTATGTTCGTTCTGCTACAATTATTGATGCCGTATATTGGGTTATCTTATTCTTCTTTAAAGAGCTTAACGATATACCTATGTCAACAACTTGGGTGTTCGTTGGATTACTATGTGGACGTGAACTTGCTATGGCAACTATGACAGGCAAGGAAAAGTTTAAAGTTGTATTCCCCCTAATAGGAAAAGACTTTTTAAAAATGATGGTCGGACTTGCTGCTTCTGTTGGGGTAGTATTGGCTATCCATTACGTGATTGTACCAAACGGTCTTTAGAAATATTAAAATCTACCTATAACCACACTTCTATTTTGAGGTGTGGTTTTTCAATTGGACTACTTTTCTGTTTCAGCTATAATTTAGTTGAGGGAATTACGTTTTACGGTTTATAAACCGTGGGAGAAAGACATGTTAGCGGAAGCAATGGCAGGAATCGCACTTGTAAAAGCAAGTGTAGAATTTATAAAGTCAAACATAGACACAGCAAAAGACATAGGTGAGATTGCGGGCGCTGTAGACGGACTCTTCCGTGGTCAGGAAGAGATTGAACATAAACGCAGTAAAAAAGCAGGTGTTGGGATTGGCGACCAACTAGGAATCAAAACTGTAGCTCAAGAAGTAATCGATGCAAAAATAGCTCAAGAAAAAATGCAAGAAATGAAAAACATGATTAATTTGCGTTTTGGTCCAGATACTTGGCAAACTATAGTTGATACGAGAGCTAAAAGAATACAAGAAGAGAGAGAACGAGTCGCACAAATTAAACGCGAAAAAAGAGCAAAAGAAAAAGAATTTGAAGAGACTTTAAAGCAATTTGGTATTATTGCGGCAGTAGTAGGAGCAGCGATTGTTTTGTTTATCTTTTTATTCGCGGTAATTTTATGATTCATGTTTTTATGTTAATATTAATGATAAATGGGACAGAACAAAGAGGATCTTCAATGTATTTTTATGATATAAATAGATGCTTATACTTTGCTGAAAGGCTAGGCAAACAGAGAAATTATAGTGCTATTTGTAAACCAACATTAGCTGATCCTGCAAAGATTCGTGTATATGAATAACGCACTTGCTATCTTATTCTGTATTTTCCTTGTAGTTGTAATCTTTTTTATTTGCTATATGATAGACTGGTATTATAGAATACATGATGATTAGGAGTAAAAATGAAAAAAATTGATAAATTCGGATTGGAATTATTAGCTGGATTTTCTTTTGGTATAGCTGTAATTTTATTTGCAAACTTAGCGTTTGCTTCTGATTTTTTACAGATGCGTGAGTATCGTGGCAATGTTTGTTATGATGGAGACACTTGTTATGTTTCTGCACCCGTACTTCCTGGCAAACTAAGTAGAATGAGTGTTAGAGTACTTGGTATTGATACTCCTGAGATAAAAGGCAAGTGTGAAAAAGAAAAAGAACTAGCTCTCATTGGTAGACAAACTGCTAACAAGTTATTTCGCGCTGCGAAAACTATTGAGTTTAAAGATCTCAAATGGGATAAATATGGAGGACGTATACTTTCAAATGTGTATCTAGACGGTCTTCTTTATTCTGACATTTTAATTGATAAAGGTTTAGCTCGTTCTTATGATGGTGGAGCTAAAAAAGGATGGTGCGATGAGTAAGGCAGAAAAATATATTAACGTAAGAATTGGGCAATTAAAAGAAGATATGGCAAAAGCACATGATCCAATGGATCAGGCGTGGTATAACCGATTGATTCAAGAATTAGATTGGACTAGACAGATGTTAGCAAAACCTACTCATAATTGCTATATGGAAATGTGTAATGAGTAATTTTCAAAATCCATCTGCTACCGCTACTCGTAAAACTGAATCATTTAATCTTCAAGTAGCTCGTGGACACGTTTCTAACCATTCTGCTATCAATAAATTTGGTTGGAATTCTTCTGTAGGAGGCAGTTTTGAAACAGTGTGGGACGGTTCAAATGTGTACACTTATCAAAGTTCTGGTACAGCAACCGCTGTTTCTACAACAGATGCTGATGACTCTGCATCAACTGTTAGAATATCAGGACTTGATGCAAATTTTCTTCCTGCTACAGATTTAATTACAGTTGACGGATCTGCATCAGCCAATTCATACTCTCGTATAAATCGTGCTATTGTTGTTTCAGCAAACACAAGTACTACTAATTCAAATTCAATTGAAATCAGACAGGGTGGGGAGATAGCTGCTTTAATTACAGCTGGGGCAGGTCAAACACTGATGGCAGTCTACACAGTTCCTGCAGGAAAAACAGGTTATCTACATTATTTTCAAGGTTCAATTGATAAACAAAAAGAGGTAATATTTAGAATATTAGCAAGAGATAATGATGCGGGAACCGCTTTTAACGAAAAAGGACGTTTTGGTTCTTTTGGCGTACCTGTAGATTATACTTACGATTATCCATTAAAATTTAGCGCTAATACTGACATACAAGTACAAGTAAAAGCAGGTGCTACTACTGAAGCAGGTGCAATCTTTGACATGGTACTTATTGATGGAGCAGATACTATTGTTCCAGGAACAGGAGTTTCATAGTGTGGTTTTTCTTATTAAAATCTATAGCAGGTTCTATTGTAGGTTCCGCTACAGAATCGTGGTTTAGAGATACAAAATTAGGAGTATGGACATATGCTAAATTGGATTCGCTCTACACTTGGGCTTCAAAAAGGTACGGAATTAAAATGCTCACAGATGAACGAAAGCGAATGGCTAAATTCCCCGAACTCGCCAAACGACTCGACAGTATCGAAGCTCGTATCCGAATACTCGAACAAACAACAACTAACAGAAACTCAAGTGGCAACTATCAGGACTAGATTTAACACTTGGGAAAAAGATGGTCGAGAAATCGACTTTTAAAGGACGATAAAATGGATGATGATATTAAAACACTTCTTACTTGGGAAGAAGCTGAAACTTTACTTAAAGTAAAAGGTGCTTCTTTACGTAGAATAGAAGGTCAAAAAGCTCTTTGGGAGCGTATGCATACAGAGCGTGAAGCTTCTCAATTTGCAGATGAAGTAGCTCAGTCTATTTCAACGCAAACCTCTAAAAAACCACTTTGGATACTAGTGCTTGTAGCTGCTGTATTAGGTGCATATTTTTATCAAGAGGATATTATGAATTATATTCCTTGGGAGATGATTAATGGAAACGAAAACGGTTGATCCAGAAGTAGCCGCTAAAGATATTAACGGTGATGGGCATTTATCTAAAGAAGAGTTAGAGATGGATTTAGAATTTAAACGTAAAGCTCTAGAGGATGCAGACGCGATGCGAGATGCACAACGTAAAATGGCATGGTTTGCCTTATTTGGTATGTTATTATATCCTTTTGCTGTTGTACTAGCAGTTCTTATTGGGTTAGATCAAGCAAGTAAAATTCTTGGAGACATGGCCTCTGTGTATTTTGTTTCAGTTGCAGCTATTGTTGCTGCTTTTTTTGGTACTCAAAACCTTGGTAAAAGTAAGTAATTTTTTAATGGCGTGATTAAACCTTGTGGTAGATTAAGACTCTAATAAATCTTTGCAGAGTCCTTACAACTTTATATATACTATAGAAAATCAACGGAGATTCTATGGAATATTTCAATCAAAAACAAACTGATTGGCGCATTTCGCAATGCTGCCAATGGCATGATAAAACGCTTGCTAAAAGGTATAACTTTGGAACCACTACCAAGACCTATGCTCTTAAAGAGGGCGGAAAAGAGAAAGTTCAAACAAAGGCTATTGGGAACTGTAAAAAACTTCTCGACGCTCTTACTACTTATTTCCCAACTCAACCTTTTAATCTTAGAAGCTTTCGGATCTCTTCTGAGATGTTTCCTTGCTACACTCTTGAATTTACTCAAGACTGGTATAAAGAAATTTGGGAGGAGATTGAAACTATACTGGCTCAAGCTGGTGAGGCTGCAAAACGACACTCTGTTCGTCTTTCTGTGCATCCTGGTCAGTATACAGTTCTCGCTTCTAATAAACCAGATGTAGTAACTAAATCTATTGAAGATTTAGAGTATCATGCCCTATACGGTTCATTGATGGGATTACCTGCCGAAGATTTTTCAATGAACATTCACTTACAAGGACTATATGGAGGAAAACACGAAGATGGTATTAAACGCTTTGCCGCACACTTCCCCTACCTTTCAGACTATGCCCAAGGCTGCTTATCCGTCGAAAATGAAGATAAACCCAATGGATATGACATCCACCACACACTTGAACTTGCCCAACGGATCCCTATCCGCTGCACCCTCGACACACACCACTATGCCTGCCATCGAATGGTTGAGGCTGAGAGAGTTAAAATTGGAGAGAAAACGGTCAATCGGAAAATTAGAGACGTGGATCACATCACCCACACAAGTGACTACTTCGTGGAAGCTGTCAAGTCATGGAGAGGCGTACGCCCGTTGTTCCACAAATCACAATCCTTCCACCCCGATAATCGAGATTACTGGATGAAACCTAATGCTCATTCAGAAACTTACTGGGATGAGCATCTAATGGCAAATCATGTACCAATGCTTGAATATGCAGATTTTGATATTGAAGCGAAGCATAAAGAAGTTGCAGTTCAAGGATTCTACGAATTCATCAAATCAGAGGAAGATTTCAGTGGAGAGAGTGTAATCACTAAAAGATTATAATTTCTTTTTGACATACAAATCTCAAAGTGTAACAATGAGGGTATAGAAATATACCCTTTTTTATTGGAGTAATCATGGCAGTTCGTAAATTAACTAAATCATCTAATGGTACAAAAGCTTGGGAATCAATGAGTTCCTCTGTTAAACGTCGACCACAACAAGAATGGTGTGCTTTTTATACTCCTATGGGACGTATGGTAAGTAAACCTGCAGGAAAACGACCTAGGCACATGCATCCAGAAGATTGGTGCGCTGATAAAACGGCATTTAAAGGTAGAGTTATTAGGAGTTATTAATGAAATTTGATGGTCATATTCCTATTGATCATCCATCTCTCGTTCCTTTTAAAAAAGGATTTTTTACTAACACTGATACAAATGAGAAGTTATGGTTTTATATATATCCATGTTATGCGATGGCTTCATATACTGCTTATGAGATTGCTAAAATTAAAAACTTTTGTTATCTAATAGAGAGCAATAGTCACGCAGTAGCTTATGACGGTATTGATACCTGGGACTTGAAGTCTGGGTTTGTTGTAAGAAACTTTCGTTATCCAAGAGATGACTTCAGTTTAGACAAAGTTGAATATTTACATGATGCTATAAGACCTAAGAAATTTATTGAAGAGTTTTATTCTAAAGAAGTGTTAGAAGTGGCTCGTTCTAATCATGTTAATATATCAAGGTTAAAATATTATAAATAGGAGATCAAATGATACACGTAGAAAATTTTATGACTTCTGCCCCTTTTCCCAAAGAGGCAAGAACGAAATGGGAAAATACTGATATAATTAAAGCTATTCATAGAAGTCAGCATGCACAAAGAAACTTCGATAGAACAAAAAAGATTCCTATGGATGATTTAAAAACAATTATAACTGCTGCTACACAGTGTCCTAGTAAACAAAATGTAGCTTTTTATGATCTTTACGTGATTGAAAATAAGAAAGTAATAGATAGTATTTATGAAACTACAACTAATTTAATGCTAAATGACAAAGATAATACGGGATATGAAACTCTTTCTAATCCGCAAGTTTTAGGCAATCTACTTTTAGTATTTGTTGAGAAAGATGTAGCGGATGGATCTCACAAAGAGGCTAATGAATCAAATGCTGGAATCAATATAGAAGAAACAAGTCGTATTATAAATCTTGATAGACATGTTGCAGTGGGGGTAGCTGCAGGATATGTAAATATGACTGCTACTCTCTTAGGCTATGAAACAGGTTGTTGTTCTTGTGTAATGAATTATGATAAATTAAAAGAAATTTTAGGTACAAATAAACATCCAATTCTTTTAATGGGAGTTGGGTTTAAAAATGATACTATTAATCGTAGAATGCATCCTCTAAAAGATACTTCTATTGCAAAAGAGCAAAATTGGCTTAAAAAATTTCCTACAATCAAAAAACAATCAATTATGATTAAATACGTTAAAGAAGTTTAAAAACTTAAAGGAAAGATATGTGAGATTAAAATCTATCTCTGTAGATAGTCATATTGTTACTAAACTTAGTGAGTTACTCCACAAAGAGCTGAAACAAGAATATAATTTATTTTCTCATTGTCAGATCGTATCAGCAGTAGCAGCACAGATGTTTTTGTATAGCAGAAGTAAGGTTTACGTTATCAATAGTAATGCGCATTCAGTTTTATATGACGGAAAAGATACTTGGGATTTTGTTTTAGGGTTTGTTTTAAGAGACTACAAATACCCATCTAAGAAATATTCTAAAATTGAATACATACCTCTTTTTGATAATTCCAAAGATCGTCCAATTGAGTTTAAAAATTTTTTTAAAAGATACTACGTAGATGATGTTAGCCAAAAGGTAACTATAACATTAGTGAAACGAATATATACAGGTAAATATAATATTAGTGAAAGGATTATATAATGGCAGTTAAGAAAAAGGGCGCAAAACCCACAAATCCAAAACTATATGCACGAGTTAAGGCCGAGGCTAAAAGAAAATTTAACGTTTATCCATCAGCTTATGCTAATGGTTGGTTAGTTAGAACCTATAAACAACGTGGCGGCGGGTACAGATAATGGCTAAACCTAGAGGCGGCCTTACCGCATGGTTTGGCAAAGGTAAAAAAGGTGATTGGGTAAACATTGGTGCACCTAAAAAGAATGGTAAATGGCAACCTTGTGGTAGAAAGTCTGCTGGTGATGGTGGCAAATATCCGAAGTGCGTACCTCGCTCAAAAGCTAATAGCATGACTGCTGCACAGATTCGCAGCGCAGTACAACGCAAACGTGCAGCAGGTAATCCAGGTGGTAAACCTACTATGGTAAGCACCATGAAGAAAAGAAATAAAAAGTAATGGCACCACGTATCCCTAGGAAAAAAGGTCAACGTGCTAACTCTACTAAACATAGTGATTTGTACACTGATGAGAATCCAAAAGGTACTATAAAAGGGCTAGGTTTCGCCACAGTTAAATCTGCACAAACCTCTGTAAATAAAATTAAAAGATCAGGAAAATCTCACGCTCATAAGACACAAGCAGCTATTGCTATGGAACAACGAGCAAGAGAGATGGGAAAGGTCTCGGCAGCGGGTGTTTATAGAAAATTTATTAACGCTCAGAAAAAGATTACTGCAAAAAGGAGAAAAAGTGCATAACGATAAAACTATTAAAAAAGTTGCTGACTTGTTAGCTGGAGCTTCAAAAGCTCACGCAAAACAGTCAAAGATGCTACGTAAAGTTTTAGCATCTCCTTTGCCTAAAAGAAATAAAAATAAGAGCAAAAAATAGCAACACAGAAAGGAGTGGTGGATGAGCTGGATTACAGATAGAATCAAAGAACGTTCCACTCACAACGGTGTAATCGTCGCAGTTGCTGCAGTCGCAGTTATCTGGGGTGGCATGGCCTTACTAGACATTGTTGTTTGGGCAGGTCTTGCCTGGGGCTTATGGAATATGATAAAAAAAGACAACTAGAAAGTTAGGAAACTCTCTTGAAAACAATAAGATTATTAACAACTTTGGCCCTGCTTATTACAAGCGGGGCCGCTTTTGCGCAGACAACAAGCACAGTAGTAACTGATTCGAAATCAAATTCGACAGTAAGCACTGATGCTGACTCACGTACTTTTGTGATTTCTCCACCTCCATCGGCTATAACTCCTTCAGTTAGTTCATCTTCTTCAGATCTTTGTACTGTTGGTGTGGCAGGGGCTGTGCAGACTCAAATTCTTGGTATATCTTCTGGAGAAACTGTAAGAGACCCAAATTGTGAACGATTGAAGATAAGTAAAACTCTTTATGATATGGGAATGAAAGTTGCAGCTGTCTCTGTTTTATGTCAAGACCGTAGAGTATGGGATGCAATGAATATGGCGGGGACACCTTGTCCATTCTTAGGTGATATTGGGGACAAGGCGACTGCAAAATGGGAGGCTCCTGAAAATGCTGGTAGAATTCCAACTGTAGAAGAAATGGAGACAAAATCAGATGTTCAAAAAAGGAATGGTGCAATCGCTGCTGGCGGCATTAGTCTTGGTCTGTTGCTCCTCTTACTCTAACGCACAACAAGCAACAACTAGGGGTCAAACCGGTGATATCATTGTATTAGGAAATGGATGGACAGGCACTATAAGTCCATGTACACACTATGTAGACTGTTGGGCTGGAAGTACTGATACTGGTGATATTCACGAAGCACAGAATACGGGCAACGGTACTACATATTATTGGAGTGGCACACAACAAACTCTCACTAACACTATTGCACTAAATACAGCTTTACAAGCAGTAGGTATTCAAATTGATGGATTCGACTATGAGTGGGTGTTTAAAAACGGTAATGCGAATACTTTTTCTGGTCAGACAGGTGGTGGCGCAGTAGATCCTTTTGAGATTGTTGTTAATGTCTATGACTCTAACAGTAACCTATATAAAAGTTACAAATATGATTATGGCAATCAGTTTTATAACTGGACAACCAAAACAGGTACAGAGTTTTTTGGCGCTATAGGATTAGACCCTACTTACTTTGGTAATGTTGTTGTAGAAGTAACTGCACAAGACATTGCAAACCAGGCTGGTTATTGGGGTCCTGAGTTTAGAGCTGATGAATCTGGACTATATGTAAATTATTCAGCTGATCCTTGCTATAATAATCAAACATATGATCCCGCCTGTCCTGGCTATGCACAGGCTCTATACAATCAGCAATGTGTAGCAAGCCCATTATATGATCCAGGATGTCCCGGATATCAGGCGGCATGGTTATCTATGCAGTGTGCGGCTAACCCTTTAATTGACCCAACATGCCCAGGTTATTCAGCTGCTTACTATAACCAGCAATGTAAGCTAAATCCTCTATATGATAGTCAATGTCCAGGTTACGCTACTGCATATTTAAATCAGCAATGCAGTCTGAATCCTCTCTACGACTCTCAGTGTAATGGTTACTCACTAGCTTTATTCAATAATACTTGTACAAATAATCCAACTTCGGATCCTGCTTGTCCCGACTACTACGTTGCAAAATGTGAAGAGAATCCTCTTTTTGACAGAGGATGTACTGGGTACGATATTGCATATTTTGATGAACAATGTAGTTTAGATGCTCAGTACAGTCAAACGTGCCCAGGTTACGTCGATTTATCGGGTAATGATAATAATTTTGCAGTCTTAGACCCTGTAGTTGAAGATGTTCTTTCTATTGATACAGATTTAGCTACTGGTCAGCCTGATTTTTATCAGCCTGAGATCACTGCTACAAGCCCCACTTTTTCTAATGATGTTGTAGAAGCTCCTACCGAAGAAGTACAACAAAAAACAGGATTTCAAACCATAGATGATAGCATTGAAGTTGAGATAGCAGAACTTGAATCATTAGATGGTGAGGCTACTATGGAAGACGACATTGACTCTGAGATAGCCGCTTTAGAAAATTCATCTGAAGAAGCGTCTGGAGGAGGACCGCTTGATGCTAGGCAAGGCGGCGCCAATCAAGAAGATAATATTGAAAAAGAACTAGCAGCACTTGAGAATTCTAAACCCGACTATGTGGAGAATATTCCTGGTAAAGCAATGCCTAAAGTTAATCCTGTGGATTCAAAAAGAGAGAAGATGAGACTTCTAATAGCTATGAAAGCAATAGAGACTGTAAAAGAATTAGAAGCAGCTGTGACTTTAGAACAACAAATGGATATTCAACGTAGGTTATTAGCACTTATAAGTTTTGTACCAGATTTTAACGACTACGGAAAAGAAGAAAATATAGATTTAGCAAATTTTTACCCACCAAAACCAACAGTAGACCACGCATATGCAAGATGGTTTTTAAATGACCCTAACTTCGGAGCAATGGAAGATTTACAATATAACTTTAAATAGGAGAGAGAAATGGCAGAAATAGAATACGGCGGAATCAAAGTAGGGGGAAGCAAACTTCTATTAGTATTACCACTCATTGGAACACTAGGTGGAGGACTTTGGGGAGGCTTTGAGTTCTACAAAGATTATATGGATATGAAAGAACAGATCCAAAACTATGTAGCACCTGACCTATCAGAGTTTGATAAGAACCTTGCAGTGCTCAAAGAAGAGATGCAAGTAACTAGAGAAGAGGTTATCATTATTCGTGATGCAATCGGTGAACAGGTTGATTTTATGCGTGATACAAAGCATGACTTGCGAGCAGACTTAGTTCGTATGGAAAAAATACTAGACAAAGTTGAGAACGATATTGATAAGGTAGAAGATGAAGCACAGGCACTTATGGACAGAACTAAATCAGATGCAAGATCTATGATTGAAGATGCTAATAATCGTTTCAATGATAAAGTATCTGGTATGGAAGGTTTTGTCAAAAGAGAACTAAACTCCTTAGAGGAAGATTTGGATAGAAAGTTACAAAAATCTTTGGACAACCCTCTGGCAAATAGGTAACATACTTTATGATTAAGAATTCTATAGAGCATTTAAAAAATAGCCGTATGAGCTACTGGGCACATTTTTCGCACAGTCTTTATAATAGTTATAGACTAGTCAAAATACTAATTACTAGTACTATTCATGCATTTTTTCCTTTTGTGTTTAAAACGCATGCTGCGCGTGGTGTTATAGATATTTACAATGATATGAAGAAACACGCTCATTTACGAAAGATGATGAATGATGGCGAACAAAAAACCGAAGATTAACTATGCTGCGCTACTACGCAAACATAAGTCTGGACGCTCAATCGGTTCTACAAACCGAGCCAGACTTGTAGCTCGTGGCATGTTACCACGAAAATCAGGACCCCATAAAGGTAAAAAGATAGATTTAGGACGTAGAGGCAAGTCGTAAAATTGCGAATTCTTGTTTGTTGTAATCCTCGCTCAAGAAGTGAGTTATTAATTAATTCTATCAGTGCTAAGTATGGTATAAAATATGAAGGTCCTATTCTTTTTAATAGACTTCAATCAGCTTTAGCCCAAAAAGAAATAACTGAATATCAGTATTTACAGGGTATTAATTATCTTGTTTATAAAAGTAAGGGTATAAGTAAACTGTATTCCAGATATTTTAAATATTTTCCCTCAGAATCTTTATGTACCTATTTTAAAAATATACCCTTTAGTGGATTTGATCAAATATTTCTCACCTATAGAAAAAATCACACTAATAGATTATGTAGTTTATATATTTTATTAGAGTATACAAATCGAGGAATAAACCCAATTAATTGTACTTCTGGTATATCAATACCTAAAGACTATTTTATTAGTTTATCAAATGTTTTAATTAAAGACACACAAACAATTTTATCTTTTAAAAAGTTTTTTAAACATAATAATATCAATTTCACACCTTTAGAGTATAATAGTATTCCTTTATATTTAAAGAAAAATAATATGCCTCTTAACGTAAAAACTCCTGATATAAATATTTCTATAGATTATCCATCTATCATCTCAAACTATAATGAAATAGATTTTTATGTAAAAGATAAGCTTAATTTATATGTATCCCAATAAACATACTCTAAAAAATTTTGATTTCTTAAATTAGTATTACTATGTTAAGATACTATTAACTTGTAGTAAGCTATAAGTAAATAAAGGAGAATTACGAAAATGAAAAAAGAACCTATGAAAATGCAACGCAAGACAGATGGTCTTACACCTGCACAAAAGAAGTTACCGCCAGCACTTCAAGCAGCAATCCTAAAGAAAATGAAAAGTAAGTAATGAAAATGCACATAGCAGTTCGCGCGGCTTACCTGAGTAAACTAGTATACTCAGGTGAGCCTATGGTGCGTTCTTCATGCGATACCTTTGGGTATGAAAAGTTTAAATGGTTTGATAAAGGCGGTACTCAATGCTTTGTTGCTTGGGATAAAGAATCTAATACTGTTATAATTTGCTTCAGGGGTACTGAGCCTACTGAATTATCTGATCTTTTAGCTGATTTACGTGCATGGCCTAAAAGAGCCCAAGAAAAAGGTCGTGTTCATTCTGGGTTTGCTAATGCACTAAATCTTGTGTATAGTGAGATTGTTGAGTATTTAGATGCTCAACAATTTGATGATGATTGTCGAATCACGTGTACGGGTCATTCACTCGGAGCTGCATTAGCTACTATCATGGCAAGTCGGTTAGACGCCAACGAACTTTACACTTTTGGTTCCCCCCGCGTAGGTGATAGACGCTTCGTCAAAGAAATGAATACAGATAAAATAAAGCATTATCGCTTTGTTAACAACAATGATATTGTGACTCGTGTACCCCCTCCTATTGTGTACCGTCACCACGGAGAGCTTGTTTATATAAATCATTACGGAAATATTCGTAATATGACTGTTTGGCAACGAATCAAAGATCAATGGCGTGGTCGTCTGGCCGCTTGGAAAAAACGCGAATTCTTTGATGGAGCACGCGATCATTCAATGGATTTATATCACCGCAAAATTTATAATGGGTACATACAGAGCTAGAAGTTTATGTCCCGTCTGTTCTTCTGACGAAGAAGTATGGTTCATGAATGGTAAAATAGAGCCTCTTGATATTGTAGAATGTCGAAAATGTTCACAATTATATGAACCCGCAGATTTTATTTATACATTTATAGAACTACACAGCAATATCTCTATATCTTCTAACTCGTCAAATGAAAACGTGTATTCTTCAAGTTAATATTGATGATGATCGTCCTCTAATCAATTTTTGCACTTCTAAAGTGAAAGAGTGGTCAGAGTCAAACGGTTATGACTATGTTTGCGTTGACACATTGTCCTCGTGGGCTGCAAGATTTCCCCGCCTTCCCTACAACTTCCAAAAATTTCAGTCTTTTTATAATCTACGACATGATTATGATAGAATAATCCATCTTGATTCTGACATTTTACCTTTTTACAATCCAATCATTCCAAATACTAAAGGACTAGGATTAGTTTCTTACTATAAGCCTTTATACCCTAAAACTTTTTCTACTTATTATGATTGTGGCGTAATTATAGTTGAAAATAGTAAATTTATTTTTCATTTCTTGCATTTTTTCTATGATTTTTTCTTAAAGGATCAAGCAGCTTGGACTAAGAAGTATAAATCTATTAATAATTTGAGTTCGCTTTCTAAGTCTTTTGATCGCGGAGAACCTGATGAGTTTTTATTCAATGTTTGGGCGCACTACAATAATGATCTCATCACAGAAATTTCAGAAACTCTAAACTATAAACCTTTTGGTTGTGGGTATTGGGATAGAACCAATAATTATCCTATTCCTAACTCGTTTATTCATTTTGCTGGTAAAGAGAAAGAGTTAGGTTATAATAATTTTATTAATTGGGTCACTGAGATTGAATCGTTTTATGGTAGTTCAAACTTTACTGACTATCCGAGGTTTTAAAAATGTCTCTACAACACATTTATAAAAATACTTTTCATCAATATGTTGTAGAAGCTCAACAAAAAATGTTACCTACTAAGAGTTTAATTTTACCTCATATAGTAGGTAAAGATATAATTGATTGGGGTTCAGGGCCTGGACATCGAGCAAAAATTTTATCAGCTTGGGGAGCGAGTACTGTGAGATGTTGGGATCCTAATGTTTGGTGTTCTCATGTATTTGATAAATACTATTCTTCAAATCAAATGACATGGATAGTAGAGCCTGATAATTTATTTTGCGACACTTTATATATTTCAGGAGTTACTGGTTATGTTGGGCCAAAACCGCATGAATGGTTTGATGATGTTCTTAGTAGGGTTAATTGTAAATATGTCGTAGCTGTTTGGGATGTAGAAAATGATGATTCAAGAAGATTAGAAAAACATATGTTAACACATCAAGATTCATGGACGTTTTTTAACACTTGTGGTTTTAACACTATTACAAATGGTTATGAAATATACACTTCAAATTCTAAATTAGAGTTAATTAATTTTTATGAAATACCTAAAACATTTTCATTCTCTAAACTTATTACTTCTATAAAGATTATTATTTTAAAGGTAAAAGTATGACTTGGAAATTTGATAAAGCAATTTCCCAAACTTATCATAGTCATGTTTTAAAACATATACCTCTTTATGAGGAGACTATTGATTGGTCGTTAAAGTGGGCTGACCAAAATCTTAAAAAAGATGAACCAATTTTAGACTTTGGTTGTGCTACAGGAATTACCTTACGAAGATTTCGAGAAATAGGTTTTACTAATTTGTGGGGAGTTGACACAAGCGAAGACATGTATAAAAATTATCAAGATTCTATAATTAATTACTCTACTTGCCTGCCTGATAAACATTTTTCTTTAATTCTTGCTAATTGGGTACTACATTTTAATCAAAATAAATGGAAAATACTTAATGAACTATCAAAAGTGAGTGATCACTTGATAGTATCTGAAAAAACTACTTTGTGTAATTCCTTTCAGTATCATAAGTGGAAAAAAGAACAAGGACTTTCTGAAAAGGAGATTATTGAAAAAGAAAGATCCCTGAAAGGTGTAATGTTTTTAGATTCGCCTTATGAATACCCAGGTAAAGTTATACATAACAAATTAGGATTTTATACGTGGATTTCAAAATAAAGGGTAGTTCAAATTTTACTGACCATCTGAGATTTTAATGAAAGAAGTCTTACCATCTAATTATGATTTAAGTGAAGTTCACATTATAGGTAATGGTCCTTCCGCAGTTAATTTTAATTATACTACGGGGACAATTATCTGTTTTCATAAACCAATCGTTAATTGCGATATAGTGTGTACTCAAGGGTACAGAGTAGGCATAGAAGGTTACTGGGGTAAACCATTCATCACTACCTGCACACTTTATTTACCTAATGATAAAAATTTTGCTAAGTGGTTGTACCTAAAAAAGTCTTCATCATCTATTGAAAACAATCATTTTTGCTATAAGTGGTCGGTATACCAGCTATGCTCTGATAATAAACATAACTATATAACAGACTCAGGACAAAGAGCTTATTTATGGGCAATACATAATGGAGCTAAAAAAATACATCTTTGGGGTTTTGATAATATATGGAGTACCGAAGAAATTTATATCACAAACAATCCGGTACATAATATTTTCTACACTGAAAGCAACTATGTAAGCGATAAAAAATTTTTAGATAAAAGAATATATTGGAAATCAATATTACAACCAAACACGGAGATTCATAAATAATGTCTTTTATTGGTAGTACACTGTATAAAAAAATAAGTGAGCGTTATCCTAATAAAAATACAAAAGAATTTGTAAACAAAAAATCTATTGTTGACTTAAAAATACATCAATTATTGGCTTCTGGGGCAGAACATGTTTTTGTAAGTACAGATGACGACACTGTAAAAAATTCAGAAAATGTAACTTATATTAATAGACCTCAAGAATTTTGTAACAATGAAGTAAATTTTAGTTTTGTACTAAAACACATATTCAACTCTCTACCAATCGAGGATGATCAAGTTGTTATACACACAAGTCCTTGTGCACCTTTATTTAGTAGATACGACGAATTGCACAGTTCTTTTAAACGTAGTAACATTAATCAAGTCGTAGCACATCCCAGCATTCATTACTATTTGAATAATAACAAGCTTCCAATTAATTTTATTCCCGGCACCTGGCACTCTAGTAGCCAGAATTTAACTCAAGTATTTCTTCATCCTTGGGCAGGTACTTGCGCTCCTATCGGTGATTTGAGAGAGACAAATTATGTGCTTCCTTTAAATTTTGATTTTTTTAACATTTCTCAGTTTGAAGCGATTGATATAGATACTAAAGAAGAATTTGAAATAGCCCAATTACTATACAAGTCAAAACTTACTTTATGATTGCTTGATGCCTTTAATTTTTGTATATTAACTTATATTTCAAAAATAGGAGATTCAAATGGCAGGTAAGAAAAGTTCTGGTAAAAATTACACCTCTAAAGGTGAGCGTCCAAATGTAACACGTTCTGTGTTAAATGCTCTTCGTCGTGAGTATATTCAGTCTGATATGCGCCGTAATAATCAAGCTATTGCGTGGCGTAAAGGTAAAAACGTTGTGCTCACTGTCCCAAATCCCGATAAAAAGAATACTAAAGAGCGTATGATTCGCGTTCCAGCAATAGATGTTTGGGGATTTCCACGTCAAGCTAACCTTAAGATGCGCTAATGCCTGAAGGTCCAGAATGCACTCGTACAGCTAGACAACTTGATCGGGCTGTACGAGGTAAAAATTTAATTAATATCAATTTTATTTCTGGTAGATATACTAAAAATCTACCTACAGGATTTGGCAGCTTCTATTGTGATTTAGAAGATGATGGACCATTTCCTGTCAAAGCCGTCCACAACAAGGGTAAATTTATATATTGGGAGCTTGGTGATTTGCTTCCAATATATTATATTTATACTACTCTTGGTATGACTGGTAATTTTAAACTCCAGCCATCCAAACACACAAGGATGGCTTTTTACTTTGATGATGACACTGCTGTCTACTACAACGATCAGCGTAATTTTGGGACTATTAAGTTTGTGGATAAAGAAAGTGATCTTCAAGCAAAACTTAGATCAATTGGACCTGATATGCTTAATAATCCTTGTACTCTTAGCGAATTTAATACCCGCGCACGAGGTAATCCCAGTTGGTCGGTGGTAAAGTGGTTAATGGATCAGAAAAAGATTTCTGGTGTAGGAAACATTTACAAGTCAGAATCCCTATTTTTAGCTGGTATTGCACCTCATAGAACAATGGGTAGTTTGGATGAAGAAGAACTTGAAAAACTTTATTATGCAATTTGTAAAGTACTATCAGCATCGTATGAGTCCGGTGGGGCAACTATTCGTAATTATTCTGATCTATATAATAATCATGGGAAGTATACTCGTTTCGCATCAAATCCTTCTGAAATAGTAGAAGCAAGAGGAGGACATGTAATGGTTTATAATCAGCAAAAAGATATATACGGTCATCCTGTTGAAAGAATCAAGCTTGATGATGGACGCACAACCTTTTGGTCTCCGGCGGTTCAGTTTTGAACAAGCCTCCTAAAATAATTCTTTTAACCGACATACTTGATACAAGACTTCGTAAAGAACGAGAACTAGCTTTCTATCAAGGAGAACTTGAAAAACTTCAAGAAAAGATGATGTTTTTACGCAAAGATATTCAAATTACTAATCTATGTATAGAAATCATAGAACAAGAAAAAGTTGTAGATATAAGAGAAAAGATGTACGATGCCTTGGAAAAACCACAATCCGATTAATTTAATGTATAATTACTATAGAAAAGTCTCTGATTGGGGTATTGATATACCGACTACGGATGATTTTGCTTATACATATCCTGCCTTTAAAAACTATAAAAAGTTTTATAATAAAATGCATATCTGTGAGACTCAAGACATACCTCATGGCCCAATCGGTACTGAGCCTACCCAGTATCCTCTAGTAATGAAACCTATTATTAATCTTTATGGTGGAGGAGTTGGTTCTTTTGTTGTACATAACAAAGAACAGTATGATACTGTAAACTTTCCTGGACTATTTTGGTCTCCTTATGAAATAGGTGAACACTATTCTTTTGATTTGATTGTTTGCAATGGTATTGTGGTTGATCATTATTGTATGCGAGGAGAGAAGCTTCAACACGGTATGTTTGACTATTGGGAATTAGTTGAGTCTTCTGAACAAACTTTTAAAACACTGTACAACTGGGTAGAGAATAATTTTTCAGGTTACACAGGCTGTTTAAACGTAGAGGTTATAAATGATACTATAATTGAATGTCATCTGCGCATGGGAGACATTGATAGGTTTGGGGATGAAGAGTTAATGGAAGCTATCCACGTGCTTTACAATGTGGGTAAATGGACGTATGACGGACAACGTACTACTGATTTTTATGTGGCAGCTCTTTTTTCTCAATATGGGCAATCATTTAGTATAAACACTAACCTTTGTGATGAGGTTTTCGACTACTTAATACACTATCAAATTGATAATCCAGATTTTTATGCGGTTAACCCACCTACTGGGCAAAGACTGGCTATTTTTTGTGGAACCAGCCTTGAAGAGGTTACAGATGCTCGTAATATAGCGATAGCACTTTTTACTCCTGATATCGATGGAAAATATACTGATGCGCTTACTAACTATCGTAATCTACGGATCTAACTAGATCTTGCCTATTACTCTTATTATTAGTATCATGTATACATGAAAAAATATACAAAAGCACAGAAAATAGCATATCATGATGCTTGGCTACGTAAACGTGGTCTTCATCCTTCACAACTTAAAACTGCTACCAAATTGTCAGCACCTCCTCCGAGCTACAAGTCTGATTGTACTTCAGCACCAACATCAGATCGTGTAGGTAACGGTTTTGTCAAGGGTAAGAACTCATATAGTGGTTCAGGTGTTCATGTTGGTCAAGCTTACAACAAAGGCAACCTTGTCGTGCTTTCTTCAAAAGAAGCATCAGACTCAGCAACAGGAAAAAGACGATGAAATTTATAGTAACAGTATCACAAGTATTACAAGTAGAAGCAGAAGACGAAGATGAAGCGTGTATCAAAGCTGCTGAAATGTTTGATTTCGGTTCGGCAGATTTTGAGTGGGAAGTTGAAGATGATATAGTTTATTTGGAGGACGTTGTAAATGAATAAAACTGAATGGCATAGCTTTGGGTACAAATACACACGTGCGGTAGAGGCTTGGGCGCAACAAGAAATGTACGTTAAGTTTGAGCTAAAAAGTATTACTCTTGATTGGAGTTCTCGACGTTCTCGTTCCCGTGGAGGCATGTACGCTGATGGTCCTGGTATCTCGATAGCAATGTCTCCTGCTTGTCGTGATCAACGTGGTGAACTGTACAAAATCTATGAATATGCGTCGTTTGCTAAGGACCCAGATATAGGTGAAATTTATACTCGTAGGAAAACAGCAAAATTAGAAATGGTTATTTTACACGAGGTTGCTCATGCGTTACAATACTATTCATATAAGTTAAATAATTATAGATGTAAACCCCACGGACCTGTATTTAAGAATATGTATCGTCGTCTACGTTGTGCTTTTTTGAATCCTTTGTTAGAGAATCAAGCTGAAACCCGCGAAGAATACGAAAAGATAGTAAAAGGTATAGAGTCTGGTAATTTCAAAGTAATAACAGATAATGAAATCAACCAAATCCTTAAGCGAGCCGCAAGCAGTTAATAATTTTTGTTCACGTCCTTGGGCGGAACTGCACATCGAAGAAGATGGGCAGGTTACTCCGTGCTGTGTTATGCCCTCTAATCGCTTTCCTATGGGCAACTCTGTAAAAGAATATCTACAAGGCGAACCACTTAAAGAGCTTAAACAGTCGTTCCTAGAGAATAAAAAACATCCTTCTTGTGAATATTGTTGGGAAGCCGAGCGAAACAAGCTACATACGCATAGAGTTAGAAATACTCCCTCCAGCGAAAAAACAATTGAAAAGGTTCATATTAGATTAAACAATGTATGTAACTTTAAGTGTCGCATGTGTAATCCTAATTTTTCTACTACATGGGCTATAGAAAATAAAAAGCATAAGTACTTTACTTTTGAGGACACAGATACAGAGACGAACGCTTTTAAAAAAGATCCTACCTTACTACCTTTACTTAAACATTTAATATCGAGTGGGCATTTAGAATGTATCAATGTTTCGGGGGGAGAGCCTCTAATCACTGATGCTAACTACGATATGCTTACATATTTAATTGATAATAACTGTACTGATGTTCAGATTATATACTCTACTAATCTCTCTATGTTACAGTATAAAAAACACGATTTGAAAGATCTTTGGGCTAAATTCAAAAAGGTTGAGTTACTTGTCTCGTGCGATGGTTGGGGACCTTCTGTTGAATATTCTAGAACTGGTTTCTCTACTAAAACATTCGTTAAAAATATTCAAGAAGTCTTTGATTATGTGTCTGCTGTAGTATGTGTTGTTAATAATTATAGTGTTTGGTCTATTCCTAAACAACTCTCAATTTTTGATAAACTTGGTAAGTCAGTTACTTTATCTCCTTGTTTTTTACCGTCTTTTTTAAGTCCTCAAATCCTACCAAGAGAGCTAAAACAAGAGATCAAAAAAATGTATAGTCATGACCCCAGATTAGCAGAACTGTATAATAATTATATCGATAAAGATGTAAATTTATCATTAGAGTACCATTCTGATGCAAATGAGCCAGATACTGATGTTGATGAGTTGAAGTACTTTATTGATTATAGTATGATGTTAGACAAGTTTAGAGATACAGATTTTTTTGAAACCTTTCCTGAGTATGAGCCGTATAGAAAATTAACAAACACACCCCCAAAATTTCATGATAATGTAATGCAAAGCTTGAAGGAATTAAATTTATGATGTATATTATAAAAAATAAAACTAAAAGGAGTTCCGATGGCTAATTTATTTGTAGGTAGCAACTACTACATAAGCGATGTATACGTTGATAGTGGGGCTTATTATGTAAATACTCATATGATTGACTCTGAGGGAGAATACACTGAAACTAAAGAATATGCTTTTGGTGTGGATCAGCCTATTGACAACTTATCTTCTGTAGGTGCTGTCACAGAGTTTAAAATTTTCTCTAACTCATCCGTAGTTTGGGCGAACACCTCTCAAGATGTTAAAAGTGTGTTTACAGGTGTTACTCCCGAATCTACTACAGGATCTGGTAGTGGATTTGTAGTTGATATTAATACTGACAGACTTTGGACCAGACCTTCGGAGGATCCAATCTTTACTTTTACAGTTACGAATCCTGGAAGTGGGTACTCAATCGGTGATGGTATTACTTATGATTATGCTTCCGCGAATCTAGATACTGATTATGAAAAACTTACTATTACAGTTTCTAATACTGATATTTATGGAGTAAACTATTTTCCTGATGGATTGGACGAAGATTCATTAGTGGCTAACGCACTACCGCTAATCAATGTTATTTTATCTACCGGCTCAGAATGAAACTAGTAGCAAATGGCTGTTCTCATACCTCTGGGGCAGAAATAGAATATGCTTCGCAAAATAAATGTCATGATAAGGCTTGGCCTAAGCATTTAGCAAACTTACTTGGCTATGATCATGTAAATCTTTCAATGTCAGGTGCTTCTAGTCATCGAGTTATTAGAACCACTTTTGAGTTTTTACATAAACACTATCGTGAGAATAATAATTCATTTCAAGGTATATTCATGGTAATCATGTGGCCCGGTTGGTATAGAACTGAGATTCACACAGAAGATGAAGAAGTGAGTGATGATTCTCAATTTTATGATCACAAATGGGCTCCCTTAATTGTCGGTAATGATGAGCATTATAAGAAAAGTTTAGACACTAATAGTTATATGTACTATAAAAGTTGGGTAAATTCTGTGGATAGGCATCAACATATCATAGATTATTACTTGAACATTATATTACTTCAAAATACGTTTCAAAAATATAATATCCCGTATCTTTTTTGGAACGCATCAATGAATACTTTGATGGCTCATGAAAGAGATTATGACGCCTACTCCTTTCATCTCGCTGGTAAACGATTTCCTAAAATGCTTGATTCAGGTGCTTGTTTTACTGAACTCTGTAGAAAATCAAACCAAAAAATATCTTTAGGGAGCAAAGAGAGTGGTTTCGGGTCTCATTATGATGAAAATGCTCATAAATGGTTTGCTAAAATGTTACACCGATACATAAAGAATTATCTGCTTTAATCTTGCTTTTAACCCTTATTTTTGTTATTATTCATTAAATAAGGAGTTTATATGGCAAATTACATTGTTCGCAAAGGAAAGTTTAGTGATGAAATTGCAAAATTTGAAGAGTCAAATTATCCAATTGATGTATATACCATCAGTAGTAGAGGCTGCTCTTGTCCTTCTCGTTTTAGGGCTTGTAAGCATACCAAGATTGTAAAAGCTTGGCACAAGTTAGAAGCACCTATAGGTGCTGTATTTGATGATAATGCAAATATTGTAGGTAACATATGGATGAAATAGTAAAAAGAGATTGGGGATACTGGGATGTGCTTCAAGAGTATGATGGTACTTGTAAAGTCAAAGAACTTGTAGTTAATCCTGGATGCCAACTTTCGTGGCAAAAGCACGAACATAGGTCTGAGCATTGGTTTTGCTCTCGTGGACTTGCTACTGTTTACTACTCTGCTGATAATCACGGTAAAGAAGTATTTAAGACATATATAACTCAATTTAAGACATTTGATATAGCACAGGGAAAGTGGCACCAACTTGCAAATGAATCAGATACACCTGTACACATCATTGAGATTCAGTTTGGTAGCGATTGCCGTGAGTCTGACATTATTCGCACAGAACGCCCACCCGTCAACTATCAATAACCAATACACAGATTCTGTACTTTGTTTAGCAAAGAATATATACTGGGAAGCACGTAATCAATCTTACTTTGGTCAATGGGCAGTAGCAATGGTAACTATGAATCGTGTTAAAGATGATAGATTTCCGAATACTATTTGTGAAGTAGTGTACGAAGGTCTTCATCGTAGATCATGGAGAGACCCTTCTGTCTTAGTTCCAATCAGAGATAAATGTCAATTTTCTTGGTACTGCGATGGTAAGTCAGATAAATTCCCTAAGCATGATGAAGAAGCTGTCATGGTTGCACATGAAATTGCTAATAGTGTATTAACTACTAAATATATGGATTATACGGGCGGGGCTGTTTTTTATCATGCTGATTACGTTTTTCCAAGTTGGGCTAAACAAAAGGAGAAAACCATTGAAATCGATGATCATATATTTTACAAGTTTAAATAGCATAATAATTCCGCCTGACGAATTAAAAGCCTACTGCTTTAACTTTTTTAAGTGGTTCAACATAACTCTATTTGTTTCAATACTTTTTGCAATTCCTGTAACGTCATTGACTTTATTGTTAGCGGTTTTTATGTCAGATATGACCTTTTTTACTCAAAGATTTTCATATGTACTAGAAAAGTACAACTTGTAGTAATTTCATACTTGCCCTTTCCTAAAACTTTTAATATACTACCGATGTAAATTGCCGTTAGGGATTTACATAATTCTTGCTGTTATAAAGGAGAAAAAAATGACAGGACAATTCGCTATTCGAAAAGCTGGATTTATCGGCTTTGATCATATTCTAAATGAACTAGAACAAATCTCTCAACATGCTATGGATCATTATCCACCACATAACATCGTCAAATACGATGAGCATGAGTTCGCTATTGAGATTGCAGTTGCAGGCTTCACAAAAGATGAGGTTTCGGCTGAACTTAAAGAAGGTGTGTTAACTGTAGTAGGTGAGCATATATCTCGTGGCCGTGAGTTTATTCATCGTGGAATTAGTACAAAGAAGTTTAAACGCCAGTTTCGTCTGTCTGAGCACACTCAAGTGCATGGAGCTGAATTTAAGGATGGATTACTTGTGATTAATCTCAAAGTAGTAGTCCCCGAAGAGCAGCGTCCTCGTTTAATTGAGATCAAATAAAACAATTTTTCGAGGAGAAATCAATGACTACACTTACCCAAACATGGGGCTACACTTGTCGTGCGTGCGATGCAGTAGCTTCTTTTCTGATTGGTTTTGGAAAAAGTATCCATAAATCAATCGCATTATCACGTCAAGTTCGTGCAAATGAATACATTGTAAAACACCTTTTGATTGAGTATCCAGAACATACTTATCAAAGTTTACTACATGAACTTAATCAAAAAACATTAAAAGAGTTTACTAAAAATGCTTAGTATTTTAAAAAAATTCTTTACAATGGATGAACCAACTTCAAATCCTTGGAACGTAATGGCACGGCCTTTAAAATACCGAGAGTATCAGTACTCTGTGGCCGAGTTAGAGCGTAGACTCAATGCTGAAGTTAATGGGTTCGATAAAAGGTCTTAATATGTGGCCTTATACTAAAGAAGAGAATGATCAACTAAGTTGAATCAGAGTGGACGGGTAAACGCCTTAAAAGGGCTTCCGTCCACTAACTATTAAATGAAACGGAAATAAAAATGACTAAATATGTTCTTGCAGTAGTAACTGCACTTTTAACCACTAACGTATCTGCCGCTGAAATAACAAAATATGTAGGCACAGAGCGTAATCTTGATACTGAGATTAACTCAATTTACGCCGGAGCCTCTGTAAGTGCTGGTGCACTAACTATTGGAACTGAGTTCACCTCTACAGCAACAGTTGAAGAAAATTCTCAATTCAACTTTTCAGCTATGGAAATTGATGTAGATTATGAACTTACACCAAATGTGGTACTTTATATGGATAACGACTATGACGCTGATTTTAAACATGAAGACACTGTAGTTGGAGCTAAGTTTAAGTTTTAACTTACACTTAAAAATAAAGTTTGAATACCAGAAGGGAGTTGCTAAAGCAGCTCCCTTCTTGCTTTTTAGTCTACTTTCATTTATTATATAAAAAATTGGGAGATTTATATGATTGCACTAATGACCAAAACAGATTCTGGGTGGGAACCTGATAAGTTTCTTGCTCAACCAGAAACAGGATTGCTAGAACAAACACTTATTACTACTTACCGAGATTTAGACGGTAATATTTGTCAAAAAACTCATAGTCGTAAGTTTTTCAACAGTGACGACTACGTGGATTCAACTACTAACAAAATTTTAGGATGATAAAATGAGAGCAACAAATATGGATGGAATGATTGCAAGCAAACTTGCAAAAGTAAATGAAGATATTACAGTTAGACGAGCTGATAATGGTTGGGTCGTTGAATTCGGTGGTCGTTCTCACGATGACGATTGGAAACACTTTAAAATTGTTTGTACTGAAATGGAAGAAGTTACTACACTTGTTTTAGAGCATTCAGCAGTGGAGCTAGATAACTAATGCAATATAATGGAACCAAAGCTGATTACGAGAGAGTAATACATCTATTACGTGAAATCGAGTTCGCAAAGTCCCAACTTGCACCACACGATACAGGACACATTAGTACTGCTATTGGGTGGATGGAGTCACGAGTGGCTACTCTAACACGTAAGTTAGACGAGATCCCAGCAAATGATTTTGAAGATTTTTCTAAACGTAGTCATGAAAGAAAAGTTAATGCATCAGGGCATGATCCGGCAATATCTGGATATGATACTCCACCTTGGAGAAGGGCAGGACGTAGGGATGTAGAACGTAACAAAAACACAAGTGGTATTCATCCAGAAGATTGTTAAATGACTGAATTTAGACAAGGTGCATATGTTGTATTACAGAACTTGAGTCAATCAAGTTTTGCTCTTGCCTTTATTTACACTATTGGACACGTTATAATAGCTATGACAGTGGTAAGCCTGATGACAGGAGCAAGCTTATGGGAAGCAGGGCTTGTTGCCTTGGTAGAGCCTTCTATCAACGGTGTATGGTTTTACGCATTGCACAAGATCTATACGTTCTTTAGGGGATAAGTGTTATGGTAGCACGGCTGGCTCCAACCCAGCAAGCCAGGGTTCGACTCCTTGATCCTCTGCCAGAGGAGATATAATGTGGATTTTAGTGATGGTTTCCCTTATAGGCGATACTATAGTAGCAGAAAAGATAAGTATACATCCTGGCATAGCTGATTGTTATGCAGCAACAACTGAACAAGAATTTGAATATGATTTCAAAACCTTAAATCGTGATTGGGTATGTGTTAGAAAATCTGGTAATTGGGACTATTCGTTGAGGTACTAATGTATAAAGTAACAGCACACTTTAAGACACATAAAGTAACTAAGGCATTTTTAGATATATATGAAGCTATTGATTTTAGAGACACGGCGGATGCTAATTATCCACTGTCCGTAACCTTTGAGAAAGGAAAAAATCCTGTGAAGTCATTTATAGTAAGTAGTTGGTATAATGTAATGGATAATCGTTACAACCCGCTCAGAAATATACCAGATATGAATACGCGACACATGGTCATGCAAGTATTAGCTTGGATGTGGTGTATTGTGTTTTCGATGTATTTTAGTTCGATGTGGATGTTCGGAATTACTGCTGTTGCCCACGTAATTGTGTTAGCGGCTATTGCTATTACTGTCGGAACTTTCGAGGCTGCAAAGAGGCATCCTTCAGTTTTTAAACTGCGCCCAGGGTTTCATAGTGCGGGGCGATCACGACAAGTTATGTATTTATCAGGCAAAAATGGTAAGCTAGAAAAGATTCAACTCGACTCCAACGATCCTGGCGGAGAGCACGAATGAACATTATTTGTACTGTTTTTGGTCATAATTATGCTTTACTCTCACGTTTCGGAATACAAGCATACTGTACTAAGTGCGGTGACACCTTAGTTATTCGTGACCCTTTCAATCTTCAGACAGGCGAGCGTAGATTCATAGATCAAACACTGTACGAACAAACCGATTTAGGGTTACAACCGCTAAAATTAGAAGAGGAGACAACCAATGGAAAATCGACCACCTATTGATTGTAAAAAATCCACAACTGCGACAATTGTGACCTGGGTTTTTCTAAATTAGATGTTAAAATTAGAAGAGCTACAAGAAATGTGCCGGATGTTTCCGTCTTTACCAGACCCAGACATTTATCCCAAAACATTTGATTGGTATGTTAAAATGTACCGTTACCTTAAACAGCAAAGGAAAAGAAATGACAATACTACGAAATAATATGCTTGACGCAGCGTATGCTCATGCACACGGAAACTTTCTACTTCATAAAGCTAATATCGAAGTCTACTTGGAAAACCCAGCAGGTATTGGCGAACACTCAGACATCATGGAAGCAATCCAAGATGAATTGGATAAGATGGCAGCTGCACAAGATCGTATGGATATGCTCGACGTCTTTATGCACGAAGAATGAAAGCGTTAGCCCTTGTACTGGCACTATTATGGGTCGTTCCAGCACATGCAGAACCTCATTGGGCAGCTAAACCAGTTCAGTGCTCTACTCCTGATGAAGTTAATGAGCGTCAACTTTCCAATGGTCTTAAACCTTTTATTGGTATGGTTACTAATGCAAGAATTGATCAAAATATCTATGAACTTCCTGTAGTAATGTTCTATAGTCCTGACGATGGTTCCTTTGCAATAGTAGAGTATAATTATGATTCGGAGATTGCTTGTATAGTTTTTATTGGCGGAGCAGTTGACTTCGATGTTGCCGACTATTTTTTTCCAAAAAAATCAACTTAACTTATGAATATATTATTTCTTGGGGCTAATTCTGCTAATTCAAGAGCTATAAACTTATGTATCAATAATTGTATTCCTTTTTTGGCTGTCACATCTAAAAGGAAAGGATATACTACACAAACAAATATCTTTACTAGATCCTCTCTTTTTGAAGAGGAGGTTGTCGAAAAAAGAAATAGCCAAGAACACTATCATTTTGTACTTGATAGTGTTCTGTTTAATTTTGCCAAATTTAACGATTGGTTATTGGATAATAAATTTAAACCAGATTTAGTTATCAATACCTCAGATAGCATACAATTACTAAGATTAGAAAAAGCTGTAAATGACTATTATAATTGTGCATCGTATTTTGATGAATTTACTTTAGGTTTTTTTACAGAGAAAAAACTTCAACAAAAATTATGTGATGACTTAGGTATACCTACGCCTTCTATAACAAGTGATACTTTAATCGTAAAACGAGATTTTTTACATCATCAACCGTCAAAAATTAAAGTTCCCAAGATTAAAGCTGTAAACAGCGACTATATCTATGACGATAATTATGAGTTTGTACAAGAATGGGTTGATATTGAACATATTTATAATTGCGATGTTTACATAGATAGCTTTGGAGATTGGTATTTTACACGTTGTAATAAAATGCTGTGTGATAAATCAATACCATATTTTGCTTATGAACCTTACTTCCCCGCCTATAAAGAGTTAGATAGAATCTTAAATATTTTGGCTCCCTTCAAAGAAGCTCTTAAAATCAGAAAAAGATTTATAATGTTCCAATTAATGAAACGTAGGAACAGTGATGATATACTATATCAAGAGTGTAATGCTAGACCAAGTTATGAATTTAATTGGATAAGAAACCATAAGAGATCTACTTACGATCCTTTTAGCCTTCTTATATTTGATAAAGCTTTGCCTAATGCTTTTACTTTTGATAAAATACTGCATAGTGAATTATTATGGAATCGGTTTAGGCAAAACTATGATAACATTTTCGATTTAGATATTTGGTATGATATAACCCAAAACATAAATGCCAAGGAATCACACGATGGTGGTGTGTGTTCTATTATTAAATTATGAAACAACGATCTAAAAACGAGTTTTTTAAACAAAATAAGAGCTATCTAAGAGATATTCATAACAGGATGCAACACTCTAGAGATTTAGTCTCTGAGTATATTAAAGATAAAGATGTAATTGATTGGGGAGCTGGTCCTGGACACCGAGCCAAAGTTCTTGAAGCTTGGGGAGCTGCTTCTATAAGATGCTGGGATCCTAATGCTTGGTGTAAAGCAATTTTTAATGGTATTTATACTTCTAACCAGCTAACTTGGATTGACAATCCTTATAACTTGACTTGTGATATTCTTTATATTGCTGATTTACACACAATAGCAGGAGATAAACCTTTTGAATGGTGGGAGAGTGTACTAGATACAATAACTTGTAAATATATAATTGTAACTTGGCATACTTCTGCTAATGACCCTGATAGGCTTGACAGATTTTTAACTTGTGCCCCTTATTGGATGTTCTTTTCTACACAGGGGCATAATACTACTATAGATGGATACGAACTATACACCTCAAGTGATAAAACTAAAATTATCAACTATCAAGTTGATAAGTATGATCCTTATCCTGACAATCCCGAAAGTGATCTAATACCTTTTGAGGATGTACATGTTATGATTTTGGAGATGCTATGAGTATCATAAAGCAATGTTTTTTGTATATCCTGCTGATAAGCACCATATTATTTATGTTAAGTACGAAAGTCCCTTCTGAACCCAGAGCAAGAACCTACGCTGGTAGCGAAGATAAAACGCACTGCACGTTGTGGAATAAAGAAGTGTTACGTTGGCCGCAAAAGATATTAGGGTTAGAGCCGATGGAGTGCAGACGTAAAGCAGTTGCTCCTACCACCACTAATACAATCACCTGTAGGCTTAAACGACTATACATAGATCCTGAAACCGATGAACGTATATGTATATACGAACGAGGAGCTACAGGACACGCAGATTTAACGGTTGCAATGGATAAGTACTTCCAATGCCCAAGAACACAACAATGCACTCAAAGTCCTGGTGGTGGACGCAATACCCTGGATTAGGAGGTGATGTGAGTATACTTTTTATTGGTCCTTGTGCAATCTATGCTCATTGTATTAAACTTTGTGTAGATAACAACATTTCCTTTTTAGCTGTTGATATTAAAGATAATCATCAAAGAGACGATAGAATAATGTTACGTCGTAATCGCAAAGCAAAAGAGATGATGAGCGAAAGAAATTTTGCTCAAGAATATGTACACATTGTAGACCCTTTCGTTGTAGAGAACCTTGATGCTTTTGATTTTTGGTTAAACAATCATAAATTTATTCCTGACACAGTATTTTGTCATAGTGAGGCGTTAAATGCTTTACATTTGGAAAAGCACATAAATGAGAAATTCAAGTGCAAGTCTCATATAGATGACAGAGCTATTGATTTTTTTGCATATAAAACCAAACAAGATCGAGTGTGTAGAGATTTAGGTATTCCTGTCCCTAATAAAATAGGACGCAGCATAATTGTTAAAAGGAATTACAGAGACACTTGGTCAGAACCTTTAGTAATTCCTAAAATTAGACTCAGAGATTCAACTTATGTAGCAACAGAGGGAGAGTTTACACAAGAATGGATTGATATACAATACATATACAACTGTTCTGTGTACATTGATTCTTTTGGTGACTGGTATTTAGTATTTAACAATAGATTAGTTTGTGAATATTCAATACCTTACGCTGGAGAGAATCCTTACTTTCCTACCCCTAATATATTACAACAATTACTAGAAATCATTTCACCACTTCAAAAAGCTATAAGTGTTAAAAAAAGATTTTTGATGATTCAAATTATGCAACCTCGAAACTCTGATAAGCTGCTGTACATGGAAACAAACTGTCGTCCTAGTACTGAGTTCAATTGGGTAAGAAATGAAAGCCGTTCCACTTTTGATCCATACTCACACATGGTATTCGAAAAATCGTTGCCTAATGCTTTTCAGTTTGATAAAGTGTTACATACTGATTTAGTGTTTAACTCGATTAAACACAAAATGAATCATTCTCTCCTATCATCTGCAGAAATTTGGGACGATTGGGGTAATAATTGGTCTGGAAAAGAAGAGGCCATTTTAGACGGGGCTTATATCCCTATCAAACTTTAACTTTATTAAGGAGCTCTATTATGGAATTATTACTATTAATGGGAGCATTAGCGGCAGGTCATCATTATTTGACTCAAGATGAACCAGTTGCACCGCAAGCTGTATACAGCTCGCAACCTATTGGAGAAATTGTGAACTTTGGTCACGACGATGTTAGTCTTGCTAGTATTGACTGGAGCAAGGCAGGCAATTCGATTATCGGTGACACCTCAGAAAACGGTGTTCAGTGGGTTTTCATTACTAACTAGCAGAAAGGCTAAAAATGAATAAGATTACTAAAATTGCATTGTCACTTACAATGCTTACTTCTCCTGCTTTTGCAGATACAATTGAAATTTTAACATACTACAAACCTGGTGGGGGTACAGATCAACAGATTCAAATTGCAAAACCACTTATTGAGGCTCAGGGGCATACTGTAAATGTTCAGTACCTTAAATCTTGTAACGAAGCTGTAGCCCTTCTAAAAGAAGGCTCAGGTAATGTACTTATGTATCATCTAAATGGTGATTATGATCCAGGCAATATAGACGCTAAGTGTATTGTCTCAGCATCTGATGCAGGAGTGTATATTGCAGGAATCTCTGCTGAGTCTCCTCTGTCTGTTTGTGCTGCTCCAAACGCGGACGTAAACCGTGATAATATACTTACAAAGTCACTCAAGATTGGTGTACCAGCTGGTGGAGCTGAGTTGTGGTATGTAAATAAAATCATTTCTACTGTCGGAGCATCTAACTGGGAGATTGAACGCTATCGTGGTGGTGGTAAGATGCGAAAAGGTGTTATGGCTGGTGATGTAGATCTATTCTTTTCAACTAATGTGGGTCTTCGCAAAGTAAAAGGGCATGGTGCTTGTTACTACTCATCTATGATGAATGATCCTATGGGTACTCCTTTTGTAGGTGGAACTGACTTAGAGTTTCCTACAATTGCCAACGCCAACATTATCTGGAGTGATACTCCTGACTCCGTAGCTGTACAAGCTATGCGTGCAGCTCTGACTGATTCAGCATATGTCGAAAAAATGAACTCAATGAAAATGACTGTTCCATCTTTTGTAGATGCTCCGTCATTGATTGATATGTACGGTACTTATTCAAAAGAATGAATGTTCTCTTCATGGGCAACTGTGGACTACTATCCACAGGTATAGCCAAATGTTTGGAGAGAAACATACCTTTTTTAGCTTTGGAATCTTCTATGCCAGTAAAAATGGACTTACTGACCTCTAGAAGATTTCATTCTGCTAAACATATGATAGCAGAAAGAGCATTAGTATCTAAATACATATCTCGTCTTGATCCGTTAATAATAACTCAACCAAAAAAAGTATTAAATTGGTTATATTTAAAGAAGTTTATTCCTGATGTCGTGATTAACAGTATGGATAACCTTGAAGCCTTAGAATTAGAGTATCTGATAAACACTCATTTTAAGTGTGCTTCTCAATTTGATGATGCTTTTCTAAAATTTAGTCAATACAAAAGTGCTCAGTATGAGATATGTCAAAAACTTAATATTCCTATCCCGAATAAAACAGGCGAGTGGTTGGCAGTAAAGAGAAATAAATCACATTGGGATAAAAATTTAAGGGATATCTTCCCTAAACTTAAAAAAATTAATTCTAAAGACTATGTACCAGCTGATTGGGAGTTTTCTCAGGAATGGCATGATACAGAATACAGAATCAACGCTGTATTTTATATTGACTATTATGGAGATTGGACTTTTGTTTCGAGTAATTATTTACTGACAGAACACTCTTTAGCCGTATCTACAATTAATCCGTACCTTCCAAAGAAAAAAGAGCTTGATCTCATACTAGATTCTGCAACTAAATTAAAAAAATATCTTAATGTAAAGAGAAGAATGATACAATTGCAATTTATGAAATCCCGTACACACGATAATTTATTATTTATGGAATGTAATTCAAGAGTTAGTTCTGAGACCACTTGGTTAAGACATCATGAACGATCAACATTCTGTCCCTTTGACTTGATGATAAATGATAATTCTAATCCTCAAAATGCTTACTTATTTGATAAAATATTGCATACTGAGATTATTTTTAACCAGTATGTAGAAAAGTTAAATAAACTACCTTATGTAGACTATTCAATACTGCCTGAGACTCTAAACTTAAACTGGTCAAAGCAAGAAGTCACACCAGAAGAGGGGGCTTTTGTCCCTATTAAGATATGATCTTTGAAATTTTAGCGTTAGTGACCGGGATTTTCTTTGGAATGTTAATGGGGTTACTACCTGGTATAGGTGCTGCAATGCTTATGCTATTGATGTACCCTGTTTTACTTTTATCTTTTGTCGATATATGGGTGTTGATGTGTTTTTATCTTGGAATTGTAAATTCTGGGCAATACTATGGTAGCGTTAGTGCTAGTGTGTTTGGAGTTATAGGAGAGTCAAGTAGTCTACCTGCTGTAAAAAATGGATATCCACTAACACTTAAAGGACGAGGGCCAGAAGTGTTAGCAAGTGCTAGTTCTGCTAGTTATATAGCAGTTTTAATTAGTATGTTTTTTACAAGTCTTATAGTTCTATTTACGCCCGAGAGTTTACTGTTTATGATGAAAGGTAAAGTAGTATTTTTTATGTTATGTGCTACTAGTCTTGCTCTGATTCTAAACTCTGGTAAGTTTTTACTATCATTAATTTTTCTTTGTTTAGGTATTGTAGCTAGCTTAGTTGGTTGGGATGATTTTTTTGAGACTAGAATATTAACTTTTGGAATTAGTCAGTTAGACGGAGGTTTACCGATGGTTCCTTTATTTAGTGGGTTATTACTAGTGCCTATCGCTCTAAAAAGTATTTTACAGAGACACGAGAGTAAACCACACATTTCTATTCTTTCTTTACGTGAACGTCTTTTATTCTTGAAAAGGTACTTATATAATCCCTCTGTACTGCGTGGTACGATGATTGGATTTTTTAGTGGATTTGTTCCTGGTAGTGGGTACACTGCTAGCTCTAACCTTGCTGATTCTATTGAGAAACGTTACTGTGTTGATAAAACAGATGATGATCAAAAACTTAGTCGTTTAGTAAGCGCAGAAGCTGCTAACAACGCTGGTTCTATTTCTGTTTTAGTACCTTTATTAATGTTTGGACTTCCTATAGTATTCTCAGAAGCTATCTTTATGGGAGTTGCTGAAGTTAAAGGATTTTCCTATTCATACTCTTATGAGTGGTTTATCAATAACTGGTTATACATTGTCACAATACTTTTAATAATAAATACTTTTAATTGGTTAATAGCTGGAGTTTTCTTTGATTTAGTGTTAAAAGTTTATGATTCCTGTAAGCATTGGATATATCACTTTTTGATTGCTTTTAGCTTATTTATCATGTTATATTTGGCATACAATGAGTCAAGAATACTTCTTTCTCTTATTGTTTTTGGATTATCTCTTGTTATTGGGATGATAATCTCTCACACAAGTTCAAAGTACACATTCGTCTACGGGTACTTTGTAAGCGAACTTATCGTAGACGAAGTTTATAGAATGATATTTTAGGAAGGTTACTATGAACAACGTATTAAAAACTTTCTCAGTAGGTTTTTGTCTACTTTCTACTCAAAGCTATGCTGCTAGTGTAGATATTTTAACTTACTTTAAACCAGGTGGGTCAACTGATTCACATATTCAACAAATCAAACCACTACTTGAAGAAAAAGGTTTTGATGTTAATGTACAATATATGAAGTCATGTGCCGATGCGCTTAACTATGCACAGTCTGCGTCTAGTGATGTTTTAATGTATCAGCTCACTGGAGATTATAATCCTGGAGCTTCAGAAGGTCGTTGTGTTATGACTGGAAAAGAAAAGATTAAAGCGGTTGCAATTCCTTATGTAGGTCCGATCAATGTCTGTGCCTCTCCAAACAAATCAATTTCAATGAACGATTTTTTAGGAGGTCGCACTCTTACTATGGGTGTAGGTGCTGGCGGTAAATCAATGGAATACTTCCAAAAAAGCTTTGATGCACTTGGCGCACAAATTGAAATCAAAAAGTATCGTGGAGGAGGTAAGAAGAATAAAGCGGCTATAGCAGGTGACGTAGATATGTTTTCGTCTGTAAATCAATCACTTCGTAAAGTAAAAGATCACGGAACTTGCTTTGCATCTACAGTTCGTAACAATCCATTAGGTAATGCCTTTATTGGTGACTTGATTGGTGATCCTAACTGGCCTGAGTTTACTGATGGACAGATTATTTGGACTAATAACCCCTCTTCTCCTGTTATCTCAGCCTACAATCAAATTCTCACTTCAAAGTCTTATATTGCTAGTCAAGAAAAGAAACTGCTTCGTGTTCCCGCTGAAAGTGAGATTGATTCTCTTATGGAGATGTACGGTAACTAACTAATGGAAATTAGTATACCACAGACTAGAGTTTCTTCTGAACACATTGCTCTTGGTAACTGTGGATTTTATACTAACAATATTCAATTTCATGAGTTTCAGTGCCGTCAACTAGATCAATATGTTGAAGAGCTACGAGGCAAACATGTATTGTTTTTATATGGTGGAATAGGTCGATTGGCTAACTATGCTAAACAACAAGGCATACTAGCTACCTGTGTTGATCTTTCCACCATTAACAAAACACTAGCCAAAAGAAACTATCCTGATGTTCCCTTTAAGATTCATAACATTTCTAAACCGATTAAAGGCTGGGACGCGATATACATTGAAGATATGAGTTGTGCGTACAATTTAAAATATCTTAAGGTTGCTTCTCTTTGGCAGTCTATCTGTACTATCTATCCAAAAACTCTTACCTACTATGTATATCGTTTTAATTCTCTGTTTTTAGATCAAGCACTCACTTCAGCAGAACCAGAAGGAAGAGAGTATTTCAAAAAGATACTGAGTTTAGGCGTTGTAAGGCTTGTCATTGATCACTCCGAGATGCAAGATCTACTAGTGGAAAAGCACACTATCGATCTAAACACTGCTCTTACAAGCGTCACAATTCCTCCTGTTACAACACATACATATCAAGCTATTGGGCAACCACTTTGGAGAACTCTACCTCATGTTGACAATGCTGATTGCACTATATATAATGAAGGTGTAACTATCACACTACCACATGTAGGTGAGATTCCTTGGACTGACTCTCCTGAGATGGCAAATCGTAATGACAGCATATATTTTACAGCTCCTGAATAACACCTTGAATGGGATGACCCAATAGTATGATTACACTGTACACTACTCAAACTTTTGATTCAGCACAGATTGTTCAAGATTTACAACTTGATACCACACGTGCTAATGAATGGTTAACTTCTCCTCGTGGATTTAACACTATTCCTATCGCAATTCACACTCACACTGATGACTTCTACTATGGAGAAAGACAGCTACTCCCTCAGTATAAAAACACAGAGCTTGAACGATTGTGGAGCACACTTGATAGACCTGGAGAGTGTCAAGTTATGGTGATGGATTCTGGTAGATGTTATAGAACTCACTGCGATGTAGACAATCGTTGGCAGTTTGCTCTATCAACTGATGAGTCGTTTCTAGTTGACATTGAAAATCAACATCTTTGGCCGACACAAGCTGATGGTAGATTATACTATCTCAATACCACATTTCCACATTCAGCTGCTAACTTTTCCTACTCACCTCGTTTTCAGATTGTCTTTCGTCAACGGCTACAACGTAACCGATTAATCAATCCTGTGAAGATATGGATGCACCACGCTTCTTCAGACACTGACCATAAAAATTATTCTCGATACTGTTGGGATAAACGAGTTCAATCTTGGTTAAACTGCAATATCAATCAAACACGCACTGTAGACTGTTTTGAAGGAGACATTGGCTCTGCGACATCAGACATTGCTATCATGTTTGATGTGGAAGCATCTGTTGTCCCAGAAGTCTTAGCACTCGCACAAGAGACAGGATGTGATGTAGAGCTTGATGATGAAATTACGAGCGCACATCGATACCTTGTAGGCGACACCTCAATCACTGCAATCTTAAAAAAATGATGATTGCGCATTATCATTTTTCGTGCTAATTTATGTGTGCAAGTTGTATAACGATGTGAACGCTGGCGAACAGCGCGGCACAGGCTATCGTTTAGTTGTGCGACCGTAGGGAGCTAGTGATGAAACGGAGTTTCTTAGGTCTTACGCCACACTTGCGTCTTCTTTCTATTTGCCTTTTACTGTCATATTTGTTATATTAATCAAAGATAAAGATTTAACCAGATATATGGAGTAGGCAATGCCAAATTGGTGTAATAACAATCTAACCCTCACTTTTCCCACAAAAGAAGAAGCTAACGAACTTTTCCAGCACATGAAAAAAGAAGCAGATGATGACGACTGGTCATTCTTTGGTTTCTTTGTTCCTGAAGTATGGGATCAAGATTCGTGGTACTGGTCTCGTGTCGAAGCATGGGGTACTAAGTGGGACGCCAACATCATTGATATGAATTGGGTAGATGATCTAAATGTAGTGATGACTTTCGATACTGCGTGGGGTCCTCCTATTGGTGTATACGACGCCGCACATGAGCAAGGTATTTATGTAGAAGCTACTTACTACGAGCCTGGTATGTGTTTTGTAGGGGCATATAACTCTGAAGAAGGTAATGAGCATATTGACTATGCACACTGTGAGACTCCTACTGAGTTACGTGAATGTATTGGGGATGATCTTGATGACGAGTATGGAGTCTCCGAGTGGATGGAAGAATACTTAGAAGAAGAGCGTCTTTACGCGGAAGAGCAGGAGAAGTCTGAGTGATTTATTTAGACGTTGACGGTGTAATCGCAGACTTTTATGTAGGTCTTCAAGCACTAGGATGGGAAGGTGAATTGTTTGGAGAGCCAGGTAAATTGGAAAAGTTTATGGCTAAAAACTACACTCAGATTTTTAGGACTTCACCTCCTACTTCTAATATGCAATTCTTTAGAGCTATGTACTATAAAGAAAATGACATGAAGATTCTTACTGCAAGAGGTTCACACTACAAGAAAGAACACATTAATACTGTGATCGAAAATAAACACTTCTGGCTAAATCAGTTCGGTTTTAGGAGTGAAGATATTATTGTGGTCGAGCAGTCTAAAGATAAACTTCCTTATTGTCAACCAGGAGACGTTTTATATGATGATAAACGGTGGACAATTAAAAAATGGAATGAATTAGGTGGTATAGGTTTTCTTGTTTACAGTGAACATTCATGGGATAAAAATTGATGGACATTAGAGATCAAATTATCGAAGGTATGGAAGATGGGTGGGTAGAACCATATTATCTTGTAACATCATTGATTAAGTACATGACCACAGACGAACTTGCAGACTGTATAAAAATTAATGAAATTGAACTGCCTGCCATAAACTATGACTCGGAGGATGAAGATGATAATTAGTACTTATTGGGGAGAGGGTGAGTATAAAGATAGAATTGCTCATGTCTGTAAAAATGAAGAAGGATTCTATGTTACTATGTACCTACAAGATGGTTTAGTAGAAAAACGACCACTGTACGAACATAGTGAGCGTTACGCTGAAGATTGTGCAGAAAATTATGTTATGGGGATATTTGATTGTGGCTAAAAAAGATTTTGGAGAAGTTGTAGGCAAGTGTTCTGTCTGTACAATTAATATGTGGGATGCTAGTGGGGGAGAGCCAGCTATTTGGCCTTGTAATATTAAAGGCTGTCCTTATGAAGATGAGAAAAATCAACACGCTCATCACAGTATTAAACATGGCTCACCCTTTGGTTCAGGGCTTGGACAGATTGACTTTTGATGGCATTCGATCAAGTACTTATAACTGATATACATCATTATACCGATCAACTATTCCGTTTTAGAACTGAGCGTCCTGCGTCTCACAGATTTACAGCAGGAGAATTTAATATGATCACTCTAGATGGTAAGTTAAAAAGGGCTTATTCATATACATCCAGTCCTTATGATGAATATTTAGAGTTTTACTCGATAAATGTTTCTGATGGAGCATTCACTTCTCAACTATCTAAAATGGAAGTTGGTGACGAACTCATGATAGGTAAGAAACCAACTGGTTCTTTACTTATGACTAATTTCACACCACATGAAAATGGCACTAATCTCTGGCTTTTTGCTACTGGTACAGGTATAGCACCTTTTATCAGTATTTTACGCGATCCTTTTACTTATGAGCAGTTTGATTGTATTTTTGTTGTTTGGTCTGTTTCACACAAAACAGATTTACAAGCATTTGATGAGTTTTTAGGAGAAGAAGCAGACATACTTTATATTCCTATAGTAACACAAGAACCGTGGGCAAATAATGAAAGAATTACTACTATGATTCAAACAGACAAAATTATGAAATATATCAGTCCCGATAATTCTCGTATTATGATTTGTGGTAACATGAGTTTTAATGAAGATATGAAAAATATACTTGAAGATAGGAGGTTTGTTGAAGGCACTCGCAACGAACCTGGAACTTTTGTACTTGAGCGTGCCTTTGTAGAGTCATAGGAGGTATAAATGACTTATAGAGCGTCATACAACCCCGGCCAAACAAGTCAGGGAAAAACAATGTCTACAGAATCAATACTAAAATATAACGTGAATGAGTTGCAAAGTCTGCTGCAAGAATCTTACATCAAAATAGAACTAAAAAATCTTGAGATTGAAAAACTAAGAGAGATGTTAGTGGAGGCTGTTGTTGAAAAATCGTAGCGGATCTCATCCTATTCAAGATTACTTTGACCCAAAAATGCAAAATAAAACTCATGAATCTAGGAAACGTATTAAACTTAAAGAAAAGTTTAAGAAACTTAAGCGTAAATTTAGAACTTCGACAGGGTTACCTATCAATAAAAAGGATGATTAAGTACAGCTTGATAAGTATTTGAATTATTTTTAAGATTGCCTCCTGCTCTAATTTCAGATATATTTAATCTCTTGAACAAAAAAGGAGCAAATCTATGATAAGCAAGTTTTTCACTCTTAAAGTGATTGAACCTAACGGTAAAGCACACAAAGCAAGTTGGAAAGAGCGTTTTATATGGCTTTTTACAGGTTGTCATCTGAGAGACGAAAAGGTAGTTTTGCGCTACCAAGAGATGGTTAAAAACCATAAATAAATAAGTCGAGCAACTCTTAAAAATTTCACTTTGCTGTTGCTCTTTTCTAAATTTTTCGATATTATGTATATACAAGATGAGTTGAGGCATCATCCTCCGAGCAGGCACTGCTACCCTTGTGGAAAGCACTGCGCAAGTTAAATTCGGTTAATGATCCAATGGAGTCACGGAAAGCGTCTCAGCCTGTAACTTATCTGTCCCACGCTCATGGGTGAAAGAAGCCGTTTACCGCGATAAGGTAAGTGAGGCACCACTTGCGACTCCCAAGCCAAACCTACTCGATGCTTGTAAATATATCCAGAGTAGGCGCATTGCACAACGCGCAACCGTGCCATCGGCTCTGAGGGGCAAGGGGAAACGATGTAAAAAACATCCCCACCTCTTTCTGGGTGAGCTCCCGTCGCCTGTCGCCTACCAGCGACGTGTTGTAGCTCCCCGAAACGGTAAGGGTCTTGCTTTGGGTATTGAGTTCTTTTTCTACCAACGGGGGTAGTCAAAGTCAATCTCTTTCACTCGTTTGAAGAAGGCTCATTCAACAGGCGGGTGTGGGGGCTGTGTTGGAATCTAACTAAACATTCTGTTTGCTTTTTACTTAAATATTTCGTATTATCTAAATGTCGTTGAGGTAAGGGATAACCGACTCTAAAAAACCCTCCGCAAAGTCTCAGGGGAAGTCCTGTCAGTATCGAACGCAAGAAAAGCCCACGATGTGTTAAGCACTAGGCACCATTCAAAATAACCTTCGCTAGTAGAGAACACAGTCTTCCCCATGATTTTTGAATTGCTTACAAGTTATTTATTTGATATTATGTATTTATTGAATGAGGGAACGGCAATGCCTCTGACTATTGCCATCACGTTTCAGAGCTAATCGAGGTGAATTATGGCTGAAGCTACTCTAAAATCTGCAAATTATACTGCGGAGATGGTCGATACTATGATCGAAATGTATAATGAACTCGGCAATGACGGCTTGGACGAAATTGCTGAAACAATGGACAAAACTGTACGTTCTGTTCGTTCAAAGCTCGTTCGCGAGGGAGCATATGTAGCGTCTCCTAAAAAGTCAGCTGCAAAGCAGGATGGTCCGTCCAAGAAGGAAATTCTGCGTGATATTGAAGCCCAGGGCTTCGATGTTACAGGATTCGAGGGTGCAACAAAAGACGCACTAACTCGTTTGATGGGTGTAGTAGCGCACTAAGAGCTGCTACTATCTACTCAGTGCCGTTGGCTGTAAAGCGTTGCAAGGCTGAGTAGAAAAACAAATGCCAGGCTGTGCGCGCGTAGCACTATGTAACAAACTACTTAGGTAGGGTCGGGCATTTAGTTTAACTCATCGGTTGGTATGCAGTTAATTCGATACTACAAGCGCCAACTTGCATCCTGGGTATATAACCAGGCTCTGCTCTGTAAAGGGGTTAGCTACCCCCGCCACAGTGTCTCAGTGTGGATAAACTAACTGAGAGTCGGGGAAGGAATAACACAGTGTATTGTGCCTTCACGGTGACAGGCGAGGCTGGTGGCTGTCATCACTCTCATAGAGGTGTAGAACCTTTGGGTTAAGACATTAAAATGAGAGATCATCATCAAACGGGTACTGACTATTCGGAGTAGTCGGTGTCTAAGAGGCTTCTAGGTTGGCCTAACCAGACAACCAAGGGTTTAGCCTACCAGACAGGTCAGTGTGTTTAGTTCCGACTTTATACACGAATTGCACAACAACGTGCATCCAACCAAGGAGAAAGCAAAATCTCAAGCTAGAGTCAACAAGCCAATGTGGGGAGCGCACCTTACACCTTGTCTGGCACGGAGTTGATCCTATTGATTGATCATCACGATCTAAATGCTCGTGGAGGGAGTGGACAAACGTAGTTCACTCCCTTCTTGCGTTTTAGCCCTATATTTGATATACTGTTTACAGAAAATGAGGAGATAGGCATGACATTGAACTACGACATCACAATTATCCGCAATTGCACCACTTCAACTCAACTTTTTAGTGTTGTAGAAACTTTTGCATATCAAGTATCTGAGCTAGAAGATCGTCTCAAAAGAGCAGAATATGCTTATGACTGGGACGCTATCGAGTCTGCTCTTGGACAACTTGCTGTTAAGCGTTACACTTACAAATTTGCGTATGATGCTGCCTCTGAGATGGAGGAAGATGAGCATGAGTGTATGATGTCTGCTGAGATTAATGACGCAATGATGGGAGACAGAGTATAATGGGCAAGATTAAAGCAGCGGTATTAGAAGGTGAAATTTTTGCGTGTGACCACTTTAACATTCCAGAGACAGAGTTTCTACTGAAAGCTGCTGCTGAATTTGGTATTGGAAGCATAGAGTTTCAAGCAGCCACAATTGAATGGCAAGAGATACAACAAGACTTATTTGAGATGTACGAAACAGAAGGGACATTACACTGATGGCAACCATATCTTTAACCTCTGATCAGATGTATGAAGTTGTAAAACGTGTGCTTTCTGATGACATCATTGAACTTTCTCTTATACCAGAAAAAGATGGCGCAGTCATAGAAGAAATTTGGGTACTCTGGGCAGCACTTGAACATTATATGAATCAAGAAGCTCGTGTCAGATTACTTCAAGATTGGCCACAACTAGCGGATATCATACTATAATGTCTACAGCAAACACAGTTTTAACTAATGTCGTAAAAGCAGGTAATGCCCTTGTAGGTGTTGGTTGTTACTCTGCTGTCGTACAAAAAGGTAACGACTATGATAAAGTAATTAAGATTGGTACTAATATGGATGATCCGTGGCTAGGGTACTATCACTGGATTGTTGCAAAAAATCAGGATAATCCTTTTGTGCCTAAAATTTACTCGCACAGAGAGTTTGGAGATTACTATATTACTATTATGGAACGTCTCGAACCCTCTACTTTGACCGATGAGGCGTGCTCTATCAGAGACCACATAGTTGAGGGGAGTATTGATAAAAAAGAACTGTTTGACGACTTTGTGGGTCATGGGTATAATGATAGAGATTGTAAATATATAGTTGACCTTTGTGAGGCAATTGTTATCCATACTGATGCTTTTACTGCGGATGACGAAGAGGCCTATCAATGGGAAGATAATTGGCAGGAGTTCACTAAAATTGACTTACATGACGGCAATTTTATGGAACGAGGTGACGGTACTATCGTTATTACCGATCCGTGGTGTAATGTCGATATGAGTGAGATTGTGTCGGTCGAAGATTGGGTAGAAACACATGGAAAAATTAATTACTAACGAAAAATTACCTCAAAGTTGGACAGTTATACCTCCCGGGTATGGATTTGAAGGAGCTAAGTTTCGTATCTCTAATATAGAACTCAAAGAAGATACTCTTGAGCTAGGTTATGATTTAGAACTAGAGGACGAGTCTTTAGATATAGATGAAGTTACGTTGAATGTTAATACTTTGATATTAGAAGCTGTTGGAAGGATGAGTAATGACAAAAATCAAAATTGAAACTATGTTTA
>Ga0222717_10000046_pt1 | contig 96651 bp, 123 predicted proteins | sample C33_18DmetaG_FD_165053 | JGI IMG/M metagenome (GOLD analysis project Ga0222717, IMG submission 165053) | Estuarine water microbial communities from San Francisco Bay, California, United States - C33_18D | ecosystem: Environmental > Aquatic > Marine > Unclassified | place: USA: California... | reverse complement strand
ATGAGAGGAAAAGGAACACTCCCAACGCTTCGGCAATTAAGAGAACGCCCAGACCTCTAACCCTCGGACTAGCTAGGGACTCAATGTCTATCGCTAAAGATAGCCAACTGATTAACTGCTCTAGGGTTTGAAAGGTTTTATTATCTCACGATTTTGAAACTGTATCAAGACTTAACAGCTAAAGGGAACGCATACTGTAGCAAGGGGAAAGTCAAAGCGAGTCGGCAAGGTTGGGGAGATTATATCGAACTAACCGAGCCACCTTTTTTGAGAGCCGAGAATTTTATTTATTAACATGTTAGTAGAAAATTTTGCCCTCGGCACTCAAATTTAAATCCTACTCCTAACTAGGTAAACCTAAAATCCCGACTACCCCTCGGGATTTTTTTTTGTGTTTTGGATTTTTTTAAAAAAGGATTGACACACCCTATAATTTATAAGATAAATTATAGGGTGCGTTTCGGGTTTTGTCAATACCTTTTGTGTGACAATTGTGTGACAATTTCCAAATGCGAATGATTCTCATTCAGCTTTTTATAGGCGGGTGCGCCCTGCGCCAAAGTGCAAAAGTGAAGTGTTAAATCGATGGCGTCAGCGCCAAAGTGCAAAAGTGAAGTGTAAAAGTGATGTCTTCGTGAGACATGCCGAGTTATCCACAGGATATCCACAAGTCTCTGTGCGTCCCGCCTGCGTCCCGCCCTCCACCCTGGTATTGTAGCACGCTTTGCAGTGTTTGTCAATACCTTTTTAAAAATAAAAAAAACCCGACTTTCGTCGGGTACTGTATCAGGACATAAGTGCTGTTAGTTTTTTGATGGTAGAAGCATTTGCTCTCTCTAGACTGTCTAGGAAACCTTTGTCGCATTTTGCGATTACCTCTAATTCTGCAACTAATGTCGCTTTTGTTTTTGCCACTTTTTTTGTTTTTTCGTTTTTCATAATGTTCTCCTTAATATAGAAACTATTATACAGATATCTATGAGAATATCAATAGGTAAATCGAAAATAAATGAATTATTTTAAGTCGATGCGCATCGCGCCGATTTTATCACACTCTGACAAGCTTGGCAAGGGTTTTTTCAAAATTAGATACATTTCTGTGAAACACTAGTCTAACGAACCTAAAGGCGGGTGCATTGCCCTAGAAATTGTGTAGAATTTGCACAATCCGTGTGAGACCCGCATAAGAGCGCCAGTTTAGCAGGGGGTGTATTGGGGACCCCAGCCCGCGCCAAAGTGCAAAAACGAAGTGCAAAAACGAAGTGCAAAAACGAAACCGCGCAAAGTGCTAAAGTGATGCTAGTCTATTATAAGTTTCTATAAGTATAACATGGCTTATCGCGGGTGTCAAGAGAATTTACGAGAAATTTGCGTTTTTGGAAGGATTTGCGAGGCACCCGTCACAGTGTCGCGTCCCTGCCCCCGAGATTCCCCTCCACATTTCTATAATTAATTCGCATTTTCTATTGACAACTAGTGCTAAAGTGGATATAATATTGGTATTATGATAAGATTTAAACACGACACAATCACCGCAAAGTTCTCAAGAAAATGTAATATTCTTCTTGACAAAGCAAAAGAAAGTGTGTATAATATTCATATAAAGAAAACAAAAACACAATTATTTGGGAGAATAACAATGGCAAACGCTAAAAACTACACAGAAGAAATGGTAAGTGAAATGACTACAGCATACACTGATAATCCAACAAGAGAAACTGTAGACGCACTAGCACAACAGTTCGGCAAAACTACAAGAAGTATCATTGCTAAACTAAGCAGAGAAGGTGTATACATTGCACAACCTAGAACAACAAAATCAGGTGAAGCAGTAGTAAGTAAATCAGAATTAGTAGCGGCAGTACAAGACCACTTCGGGATTGAATTACCAACACTAGTAAAAGCAGGTAAAGCAGATTTACAGAGACTAGTCGACAGTCTATAATGTTGACGGAGTGATTGCCCTAAGTAATCAATTTTGAAAAGGGTATCTACTTTGGAGAAGTGTCTTCGGAAGCACACCAAATGGAAGTAGCAAGTTCGACTCTTGACCTGCAAAGTATCTCTGCCCTTTTCAAAGTTTCGTCAAGTTCTCCTTAAATAGTTCTTGACAGATGGTAATAAAGTGAGTATAATATACTTATATTTAAAAAGGAGAAGAAATGGAAAACTTTATAGTGAACTTCTTCATGGTAGTATTTGGAATAATAATATCAGGTGGAATATTGGTGTGGGTATTAAACTACATCACAGAGGAACTAAACAATCTTGTAAACATGACCTTTGCAGAGATTGTCGGAAGTGTAACATTACTTCTAGTCGCTGCTCTAATTGCAATGCAGTTATAAAGCGACCCCGTTGGGACTGAGTTAAAGTATTAACTACCAAGTAGTAAATACATCAAAATTCTTCTTGACAAATGGTTAGAAAGTGGATATAATATATATTCAGAAACAAAGAAAAGAACACTAAATCGAAAAAATTAATGATTTAGCAGTGACCCACCCAGACTCCTTCGGGATTGAAAGTGGCAGCGAATAAATAATCGAGAGTTCTTTTCTACCTGAGTGGCGACTCGTAAAACACTGCCGTATGCTCTTTAGACATAGATGAGATTGCGTTAACTGTGAATAATGTCCGCTTTTGAGAGTCGTTATCAGACATACCTTCCGCAGCAAGGAGCGAGTGATAACCCGATTAACTGGTCGGTAAAGGGGTTGAGTAGATACCTTCTGTAAGTCCTGCGAACTTAGTAGCAATACGAAAGCAAGGGCAGTAAGCAAGGCGAAAACAACGCAAGAGACTTCAGCACTATGTCGATAGTATAAAACCGATTTGTTTTACTGTTTTAATGGGCGTTACGACCTTCGGGTTTACTAAAACAGAGGTAATTGAACAGGGTGGATTACGACCATAGAATCAACCCCAGTGTGAGGAAACCACGCTTGAAGATTAGAGGAGATTCAGTTTTAACTGTCAAGTCTAACCTTCTAAAGAGTAAACCTCGTTATCTGCCACCTTAGGGTGTCACGGAAGTAAGCAGATACATCTATTCGGGCAAGGGAAGGGTGATGCTTCCCACCGCATACTGCGAGAGCGAGAACGTCTTAGGACTTCGGGGGCAGATGCACTAGATAATGTCGCTACCATTAAGTTGGAAAGAGATTGGAACGAGAACGGCAGTCGCTCTGTCAACCAGTAGATATACTGAAGAAGTTCGCACTCAATTAGTCGACAGTAGTAAAGAAGTGATGCGAAATGAGCAGTATACCATAGACGCAAGTCGTAGATTGAAGTTCGTAATATCCATCACCTCTCGTTACGCAGTGGATAGGTTCGTGAATTATTCCGCCACGACCACTTTAAACAACAAAAACTTTGGATGGGAACTTCGGTTCCCATTTTTTTGCTTCAAATAACTTAACATCAAAATTCTTTATGTTAATTCAAAATAGTTCTTGACAAACCCCTCAAACATCTGTATAATATCTATATGAAAAGAAAAAGGAAACCACATTTTCCTAGATGAATGAGTGTGGAGGTTATGTCTGAACATACACTGAGGGATGAAAATGCCCTCCCCAATTTAACAATATAACAAAGGAGAGCATTATGCCAATAAAATTTAAACCAAGTGCAAAGAAATATGTCAGAGGCGTACCAGCAAGTAAATTACCTATGGAACACTTCTACATCAAAGACACACCAAAACAAGAATTGTTTGAGTACATCAACGATAGAGGTGCAAACATGAAACCTAAAGTAAGACAGAAGTGTCTAAACGAACTAGTCCGCAGAGGTATAGTTATAGAGTGGAGTGAGGTGCAATCATGAGGTGGAGTGGTCAAGCAAAACATAAGAGTCATGTAAAGAAAACATCACAAGGCGATTCACATAGAAATATGTCCCTCAACAAGAACAAACACAAGAAGCGTTCGTTCAAGAAGTATAGAGGACAGGGCAGATGATAGACGGACACGCATTTGTAATTGGACTTGTCCTATTCAATATAGGACTAGCAGTGGCGATACTATGGGTAAGGTAATACAGTTCCCATTAATCACCGAAGCGACAAGACTAGTGGAAGAACTCCAAGCACAGGAAGAAGAAATCAAAATGTGCTTGGACGACTTACAGTCTTTAAACGAACATATATTAGAGTTAACAATGGAGTATGAAGAACTCCTGAACAGACTCTGTACTATTAACAACATCGAATTACCACAGGAGAAAGAATGAGACAGGGAAGTATGATGTATGACCAATATGGTCGTAAACGTAAAGTAAAGAAACTATACACAAGTAAGAAAGCGACGCCTAATTTCGCTAAACAAGAGGCAAAACAATTTAAGGAAGCGAGTGAAATACCTAGTATGCCAATCGGAGAGTACAAAACTCCACAAGACAACTCGTATAGAAAAGAAGTATCAAAGCAATATACGGTATCTATTGCGTACAATAAAGGTGCTTATCAAGTGATACCAAAGAAGGAGATAAAAGACATTGGCAAATAAATTATATGGAAACGGAAGACACTATGCAGTAGGCATGGAAGCAAATGGTAGCAAAATCAAAAGCATACAGTACCCGATTGACACAAAACCTAAGTACGAACACTGGGAATGTCCATCAAGAAACTGTAAACACATGACAATCTACCTAGAGGACGGAAGAATACTCCGTGATGATGAATTAATACTTAAAAGAGAGTGGGATATGATTGAGAAAGCAGAAAAGTTCATATCTAATATCAGTGGAGGTGTAGCGTAATGAGTAAAATAAATGACTACGCTAAGTTCGTAGACCAGTGCACATCCGAAACAAGTAAAGATACGACTAAAATGTGCGACAGATTGGATAAACTTATGGGAAATCACACTATGCAGAATGGTGTATTGATTGACTGTGAGATAGATATGGCAAGATTGATGACTGCACTGATAGGTATGATGGCAGAGAGTGGAGAATTTGCTGAGATTGTGAAAAAGAAAGTATTTCAGAACGATACACAGTTCACAAACGACGAAGTTTTTCACATGAAAAGAGAGTTAGGTGATGTACTTTGGTACTGGGTTCAAGGATGTATAGCATTAGGATTCACACCTGACGAAGTAATGGACGAAAACATTAATAAACTAGAAAAGAGATATCCGAATGGTTTTGAGGTGATTCGTTCAGAAGTAAGGGCAGAAGGCGATATCTAATGCTTTTAACAGGAGAGTTTGATATACACATTATAAATGCTTGCAACCTGAGTTGTAAGCATTGCTCTGTGCTTGACTATAAGTACAAAGATGAAGAATATGGTGTAATCAACAAGTTTTTAACCCTAAATCAAGTAAAAGAACAGGTAAAGTTAATCAAAAAGTGGGGATATCAACTAGAAACTCTTAAAATATTGGGTGGAGAACCAACCACACACCCAGAGTTCCCTGAAATAGTAGACTTTCTACTAACTTCAGAGGTAGCAAAACAAGTGTGGTTAAATACAAATGCACTGAATATGACTGAAAAAGTTATCAGTGCATGTTCTAAATTAGATAAAATTTTAATAAGTATCTATCCTATGGTAGATGTAAGTATTAATCAAGTAGCAAAATGGAAGGAGAGTGGACTCTCTAAGGAATTTAATAAAGTCCACATAGCAGTAATGACAAGTTTTGAAAGATTTGGTGTACCTCAACCTAATATTGAGTATACACCTGAAGGTAATTGGAAAACATGTTGGCAAAAAGAACACTGCAGAACAATAGAAGGAGAAACAATGTATCAATGTGCTATATCTTTCGGAAGGAAAGTAGAAGGCATACACATTTCAGACTGGGGTACTAAACTAAACAGACCTCTAAAAATGTGTGATACTTGTTATTTCCCACCACTAGAAGAACAATGGAGTAGTTTGAAACCTAAGAAGGATTACAGAAACCTTCACAAAGGTATCAAATTATGGGATAATTATAACAACAAAATAAAACTAAAGGAGATTTAACATGGCAAATCATGTACACTTTACAATTCAAGTACAAGGAATTGAAGATGACCAGTTTAACGAAGGCGTGAAGACTGAAGAAAGAACAGCAAAGAACTATGACAACGAAGACTACACTTTCAATGCGTTAGTAGAGATTGAAGAACAACCATTTATGAGTAATGTTTCTAAGGAATTTGACGAAGATGGCGATTTAAAAAACTCATATGACTGGTACTGTAATGAAGTAGGTGCTAAATGGTGTCACCTTGACGAAGCACAGGATGGATATATTGCTGGCTACAGTGCTTGGAGACAACCACATGAGTTAGTAATAAATGTAATAGAATACTATGCAAACAAGTACGATACTGAAGTAACTGCAAGTATGACTTATGAAGATGAGTTCAGAAACTTCATGGGTAAACAGTACTATGGTTCTGATAAAGAGCAAGATGAAAGCATTAATGGCTGGTATGCTTGGGAAGGAGATTACAATGAGACTGATGCAGATGCACTCATGGAATCATTCAATGAACGCTTTCCTAGTATAGATACTGAATCAGAGGACTTTGATTACTATGGAGAGTACAAAGTCGGTGGAGATGTTATCTATCCAAACGAAGTACTAGATGAGATAGCAGATAAATTCTGGGAGGATTGCTAATGACTGAACATACAGAGTTAGTTGAAAGACGAAGGGTTTACCTCGCTGCAGAAGACTGGGGTAATAAGATATGTCAACACTATGCTTGTAAAAAGGGTGGTGACTTAGGATTTGGAGAGGGCTACTTTGTTTACTACAACAATGGAGCAGTACATAAACTAGAGGGTAAGAACATAACAATAGTTCAACCCCCACAGTCAATAGAGGAGGTTATAGATGCGTTTTCTAGGAAGGATAATTGAGAGATTACTAGAGTGGTCATTCAAACGAACAGCAGAAAAACAATGGAGAGATAGAAATGGCAGTTAATTACACACAAGACCAAGTAGAGTATATAGTAAACCAGTATAGATTAGAACCAACTAGAGAAACAGTAGAAAAATTAGCAGAAGAACTCAATAAGAGTGTAAAATCTATCATAGGAAAACTATCAAGAGAAGGAGTGTACAGGAAAACCGAGTACACAACCAAAGCGGGTGAAAAGCCAGTCACAAAGTTAGAATTAGTAGAAGAATTAGCAGAGAAATTACAACTACAGGAATGGGAACTAGCAGGTCTAGAAAAAGCACCCAAGACTGCATTAAAAGCAATATTAAAAGGAGTAGCAAATGAGAGTATGTAAATTAGTAAAAGCAGGTGAGAACCTAGGAACAATAGACAAGCATGGAATATATGCAGAAGTGTTAGAGCTTTTCGAAAGTCCCAACGGGTATAAAGCCAAGTTAGAATTCGCTGATGGATTCAAGACTGAATTGTCAGTACGAAGACTAAGAATGCTACAGGCAGATGTACCTAAGTCAAGAGGAAGCTTCTGGGATTAACCACAAGTTAGACAGAATTTGACATGAACCCACTTAATTGTGGGTTTTTTGTGTGCTTTAAAAAAATTTGAATTGGTGCAAGTTTCATTAGTTTCAGACGAGTTTGTACGAATTAGTTGTTATGTTGAGTTTATAAGCTCATGAGTTGAACTTAGTCGATACTTGGTTGTATCTTGTTGATATTGATTATACAATAAACACTGTATCTCTTTCCCAGATTGGATGTTCTGCTGTCGTTCCCGCTGACGCTTCACTCCAGCATCATACATCAGTTAGGAAGAACCAGTGTAACTGGTAGTTTGTATTGACTGTATATCAAATTAATATAAATATTTTATCACACTTTTTATCATAATGCAAGAAGTGTTTTTCTCAGCAGTATGGATTTGTGTTTTGGATTGGGTTCGGGTTATAATAAAATAGTTTGGGGTTTCTGTGAGGGTTGTGAAATTTAGTTCTATTATGAAGACAATTTTCTATAGGTTAGATTCTCTTTGTGATTCGTAATCTTCTTTCGAGTTGAAATGCTTTTCGTGCCTCTAACTCTCGTGTTCTTTTCCTATAGTTATTCGTTTGATTCTTTTTGACATTGGGTTTGATGTAATATTTTCTATCTCTGCACTCTTCTTTTATCCCAGCATTGTCACATTTTTTGCGAAAGATTCTCAGTGCTTTTTCAAAACTCATGTTCTTAGCATCAACTCTTGGCATCTGACCTCCTGTTGAAAGTCCATCCACGTTTTCTTAGATAGTATACTAATGAGGTGACAGATGCTGGACTCCTGTCCAGTGCAAGTGCAATATCTTCCGTTGACTTTACATTGTAATGCCGTCTGATGTATTCTTTTTCTGTTATAGTCCATGTTCTTTTCATATGTCTATATTATACAAAAATTTTGAGCGAAAGTCAAGAACTATTTTTAGGTATGTTGAACATAATTCTTGACTTATGCTTGGAAAGTTGCTATAATATTATCTATGATAGAAAATGATATAAGTTATGGAATATTCTTAGTTATGTGTACAGCTTGTGCATATACGATAGGAAAACAAATCGGAATCCAAACCACGGTAGACTATTTGGAAGAGAAAGGACTCATAGAGTTTGATGACTCTGAAAAATAGTTCTTGACATCAAGGTTAATTTTTGATATAATTATTTAGTAAGTGATAGAATTCACTTGCATATTGGTGCGTCTACCGTAAGGAGGCGTGAATTATTTACTGAAAAGGAATTATGGAGAAAATTATGAGTATAGATTTAAGCAAATTTTGGCTTGGATTGGATATGCCTACACTGCCGTCTTATACGGATGCAGCATATCCTAGATATAACCTAATCGAAAAGGCAGGAGACTATCGTATAGAAGTCGCAGTGCCAGGGTGGAAAAAAGAAGAACTGGAGATTGTCTTTGATAACAAAGAACTCCACATAAAGGGTAAAAAAGAAACAAAACTAGGAGAAGATGAAAATTTCATTCATCAAGGATTAAGTTTAAAGTCTTTTGAACGAAGATTTATTCTAAACGCCGACCTACAAGTAGAAGAAGTAAGTCTACAAGACGGATTGCTGACAATCAGACTGTTACGAACTCCAGATTCCAAGAGGAAAATCTTGGAGATTAATTGATGAAAACATTATCAAAAGTTCGTGATAGTATATGTGAGAACGGAGAGTTCTGCAACATGGTAGCTAATTATACATTAGTGGTAGCCTTTGGTGGCATAATGGTGCAGAGTGTTACGGTACTTACTTAAACTGTCAGAATGTATTAGGGGAGCTTCGGCTCCCCAACCTATAGGAGAAAATATGCAAATTTCAATAGAGGGATTATCCCTAATTAAAAAGTTCGAAGGTATGGAAACAGAAGCGTACAAGTGCGCGGCTGGAGTATGGACTATCGGATATGGACATATAAAAGATGTCAAAGAAGGAGATGTAGTTACTAAAGCAGAAGCAGATGAGATGCTAGTACACGAGATAGAGGAGTACGAAAACTATGTGAACACAGCCGTAACCGTTCCACTTTCTCAGTGCCAATTCGATGCAATTGTATCATGGGTGTTCAATCTAGGTAATGGAAATCTTCGCGCTTCAACTATGTTGAAAGTCATCAACGCTAGCGACCATGCTGGTGTACCTGCTCAAATCAAAAGGTGGAACAAGGCAGGTGGTAAAGTGCTTGAAGGATTAATCCGAAGAAGGGAAGCAGAAGCTTTACTATACGAGGGGAAAGACTGGAGCAATGTCTAAGTTTCTAGATAAAGTAGGTGAGTGGTGGTTTTGGTTTAAAAACTTATTCATTACCTATTATAGTCTCAAAGTTAGTTATAATGCTACTTGGGGAGATGCAGACGACCAAGAGTTTATCGTCAAGAAGTTCATCAAAAAGCAACCAAAGTATATATCATTCATAACAGAAGAAGGAGAACTAGTGGAAATTAGTGGTGCTGATGGACTTAATTACAGGATTCAAGAATTATGAACCAATTAACAATAGGTGGATTAGTTGTATTAGGAGGTCTATGCTACTTTCTATACAGTCAGAATGAAACCTTAAAAGAAAACAATATCAAGTTAGAAAATGCAGTACAAGCCCAGCAAGAGGCAATGGACACACTGCGAGAGTCTTACGAAAAACAAGGTAAGTCTCTTATGAGTATGTCTAGAAGAAACTCAGAAATAGAAGCTGAAAAAGCAGAGTATCTTGCAATATTTAGCAGACACAATTTAGATATGCTAGCATTGAAAAAGCCTGGTCTTATGACTAACAGGTTCAACAATGGTAGTGAAAAAGTGATGGAGGGAATGGAAGATGATACAGAAAAGTTATACGAGCTTACTGTGCCTAGCACTAACGATTAGTAGTTGTAGTTTACTTCCTACTAAGAAAGTAGAGATAGTATCAAAACCAATTGAAATCGACATCATGCAACCTGATTTACCAAGACCAGTAGAGCTTACAGCTCCTCAGTGGTGGGTAGTATCAAATGCAAGAATTACAAACCCATGTATCAAAAGAGTACAAGATGATGGTAGTATGAAAAGACCAAAGACTTGTCTTAAAGAAGATACAGAAAATCCAGAGTGGCCAGAAGGTTATACCTACCTAGACCAGTTCTTGGATGAAATGAAAGAACAAAACAATGGAGAAGTACTATTTGTAGGAACGACCATTGGTGATTATAAAGTCATGTCAGAAGATATGCAAGAATTAAAAAGGTACATCAACCAACTAGGAGAAGTAGTAATATACTATCGAACAGTTACAGCTCCAAGCGAGATAAAAGATGACAAATGAAAAAACTTTTAATAAACAATAGAGGTATACTAGAAGATTTAGATAAATTAGCACAACAAGTACTAAGACATCCTTCTACATTTAGGTATTTACCTAGTCCAAATGTGAGCATGGCTAGATTAAAAGAAGTTATGACAGCAGATGATGGCAGAATAGAAGAATCTAATGGAGTAGACTATTCAGGTAGACATTTTAATACAAGTGAATTTGAACATTATCCCGAAGCTAGAACAGGAATAAAAACATTTAACAAACCAGTTCCTTGCTTTACGAAGTACCAGTTACTAGATTGGATAAGAAAGACAACTAATAATCAAGCATGGGAAATGGACACATGGGAAATACAACCCGAACATCATGGGTGGACTCCTTGGCACAGTGGTAAAAATAAACCAGTAAACTTTGCAAGATTCATATGGAATTCAGGTATTGGTATTACAAATTATGTATCAGATGGTAAACACTACAAATACAAAGACTCTAAGTATACAGGACAAAAAGCTTGGAATTGCTTAATAGGAAAACTAGACGGAAGACAGTATCTATCCGATAGAAATTTAGGTAGTCACAAGAGAGTTATAATACAATTTACATTACCTTCTAAATATACAGCCACTATGGAAGAGTTTGCACAAATTTTAGCAGAAGGAAACAAAACAGATATTTCAGGAGTAAAACCTACAACAAGTAGTGAATACTCCGTAGTAAACCAACGATGGACAAACTAAAAGCATTTTTAACTTTATTATTCTGGAGAAAAGAACTAAACTCTTCAGCTAAGTGGTTTGATAAAAACCAACCAGCACAAGATAGATTTTGGGAACTAGAAGATTGGAGCGAAGAACTAGAAGAAAGAATAGTAGAATTAGAAGCTAATTCACACCCCTGCAAAGAATTGCATGAGTTTGAAGTTTATCCCGAATTAATCAACAGAATAACAACTTTAGAAAATGAACTTAACAATATCAGTAATAAAATCGATAGCAAGTAGAAACGTATGGAGCAGTGATTGGACAGCTCCTTGGTGTGATGCTATACTATTCTACAAAAGAGGTGACTACAACCACACCCATCCCCTATGGCAACAGTACAAAGAGAAAGTCGTAAGAGAATTAAACTTAACAGGCACTTTTGACCAGTACTCAACTCCCCTAAAAATAACCCTAATAAAATTCAAAGGCAGAGGCTTTCATCAACCTATGAAAAGAAAAGCTGTGTATATATCTTTAAATAGCAATATACTAGTAGGTAGCGTAGAAAGAGACCCTGTAGCATTAATGGGAGAGATAGACAAAGTAAACACTACACCTTCATGGAGATCAGATTTTTGGAATCAAAAAAGGATATGGGTAAGAGATGTTGAAGAAGAGGAGTATGATGTAGTAGGAAACACATCAGTAAGTTGTGTATACCCAGAAGAGGGGCATAGTTTTATAGAGGTATTATATAAATGAAAACTGATTTTTACGAAATAAAAACACATCAAACTAATGCAAGTTTTAATATACCTGTAGATGAAAAGTATATTCACCACCATCAAGGAGACACACAGATAGAAGAAAATGTAACAGGGCATGGTGCAGATGAAAAATATCTAAGAGCAAACGATAAGTTGAACCAACATTTACAAATTGATGGTAACGCACACACAATTGCAGTACCAAAACCACATAATCAAACTCCTATACCAATATTTGTTGGAGCAAGTGACCATCCTGCCGATAGAATACAAGAAAAAGTATTATTATATACACTACACAAAAACTCTACTAGACCTTTAAATGTAACCTTTCTAAGACCTAGTATGTTTCCTGGAGTGTCATCATTTGGTTGGGGAACTCCATTTACAGGATTACGCTATGTAATACCAAAACTTATGGGCTTTAAGGGCAATGCTATCTATATGGATATGGATATGATAAACTTTAGAAATATTGCAGAGTTTTATTCTATAAATATGTTAGGTAGACCTTTCGCAATGATATATGACTCAAAACTAACAGTAAAGGGAGGTCCGAGAGGAGGATATTGCGATAGTATGATGATGATGGACTGTTCCAAGACTCAAGAATTTTTTACTTGGGATGAGTGCCATAGCTGGGGCGCTACACAACCTAGTTTCAAATGGATGTTTATGCAAAGAATAAGAGAAAGAGGCAATCCAAATGATGCATCAGATAATCCAGCAGTAGTTAGAGTAGATTCTAGATGGAACTGTTTTGATGGAGACATCACAGATGGAGAGTATAACGCAAAAGAAAATACGTTACCACAGTACCCTTTAGACAATATCTTTCACTTACATTTAACCGCACTTAGTTTTCAGCCGTGGCATAGTCCATATTTGATGACTGCAAAAGCAACCCACAAAAGAAGAGATATAACAGATTATTGGTGGCAATTAGTAGATGAGGTAAGAGACCTTGAAGTTTGAGGAGCTGCTAGGCCCAGTGGGTCTTAAACAATTTAACGAAAGATACAAAGGTAAAAGACACTTTGTAATTAAGTCTGAAGATAGATTTCAAGATTACTTTAGTTGGAAAGAATTTGACAACTATTTAAATCAGTACAAAATCAGTCAATGGGATAGAACCCCACAACTACAAGTAGTTGACCATGATGGTAACAAGTGGTGCAAGAAAAAGTCACCTGAACCAAAAACTAGAGAAGATTTATTGAAAATGTGGAGAGATGGACATAGTTTTATACTGACCATCAGTGAGTTTCTTAACAAACAAATGTGGCAACAGTGCCAAGAGTTTGAGAAACATTATGGTATTGGACAAGCAAATATTTATTGCAGTGGTCAAAAAGATGCAAAAGTATTTAGTATTCATTCTGACTCTACAGATAATTTTTTATTTCATGTAAGGGGTAAGATAAGGTGGTTTATATATAATGAATTCCACCGTCCAGGAATGCCTTACAATCCTGGCTCTGCAACCTTACTCGAAAGTTTTGTCCTTGACGAAGGTGATTTACTTTACATTCCTAAGGGACAATATCATAGGGTCGAGACCCTGAGTCCAAGAATATCAATTAGTTTTCACTTTCAAGAAAGAGGAGACAAACCATTTAAAAGGAAAGATTGGTACGATTGGAAGCCGTAGGAGAACAATATGGCAGAACCAAGTAATCAGTTTTCAGGAGATATGTCACGGAACGAAGTAGAGATAGACCTTAATAAGTTTATGGAACTCGTCACCGAAAACAGTAATCTGAAAGCTGAAATATTAAAGTTAGAAAACGATAAAGAACCTGAGAATCCGTGGCAACGCTGGATTTGGCTATCTTCAATGATAGACGCTTGGAGAATCTTCCCTCGTTTATTTCTAACAGTATACATTGTACTACTCTATAAATGTACAATATGGTTTATGGATTTACCAGACCCTTCAATGGAACAATCAGGTTTGATTAGTATTGTTGTTGGTGCAGGTGCGGCTTGGTTTGGACTTTACGCTGGTACAGCAAAGGACAAAATCAATAGCAAGTAAACCATGGAGTCGATGTGGAAACACTATTGCAAGTGGGTACGTAATATAGTTTATGTACCCATTAGCATGAGGTGTCCATATTGTAAGAAATCAGAAAATAATACTTGACATATGCTTATAATTTTAGTATAATATACATATGAAAAATACAGAATACAACGAACACAAAACAGTTAATATGTGGAACTCAGAAACAAAAGAGTTTGAAACATACCATTACGGAGAGTGCAAACACTGCGGAACATCAGTACAGTCAGATACTGGCGAATGTCCTAAGTATAAGTGCTGGATTGCGTAATGAATTTATTTTATTTAGACGAAGACCTAGACAAATGCGCAGAGTATCATGTCGACAAGCACATAGTAAAGATGCCTCTCGAGGCAGCACAACTCTTATGTACTGCGATATGGATTGATGCCAAACTAGGTTTTGTACCCCGTGCGCTTGACAAGGACGAACGTGAGGTACTAAATAGTGAGAAAGCCAAGATTAAGCACCTACCGCTTGACCAGCGACCACTCACGCCCTACTTGCCGATGATGTATAATCATCCCTGCACGATATGGGTTAGGTCGAGCTTGGATAACTTTGAGTGGACTCATTGTTATGCTAACGCATTGAATGATGAGTACCACTATCGTTATGGTAAACAACACAAATCTATAGTAGAAGTAGTAAATAAACTACCTGAGCCAAAGAATATGCCCAGACTTGGATTTACAGAATTTGGACTAGCAATGCCAGATGACTTGAAAGATTATGAGAATCCGATACAAAGCTATCGGGACTACTATCATCTAGACAAAGCTACGTTCGCCGCATGGTCTCACAGAGACAAGCCTCATTGGTGGAGCGAAGACTACGCTGACTATGAGAAAAGGATAACAGCAACATGAAAATAGAAGTAAATGGCATGTCAATGGTATTTCCAGACAGCATTACAGAAGAAGAGATGCATGAAGCAATCAAGAAAAGATTAAACAATTTATACTTTACTAGACGACCTATTGTTGTTAGAAAAAGCAATGGCGAAGAATATAAATTATTAAATGGCGTAAGAATGCAAGGCAAGAGACACTCATCGTGAACTTGTCAGAATTAATAGCAGTGGCAGAGGAGCCTCCAAGAGTTATGGGAAAAGCAGAAGTAGTAAAACAAAACTTACAAGTACAACATGAAAAGGTTAGTGCTGAGATTGGCATACTAGAGAAAAAGTTAGCTGATAAAAAAGAGTACCTCGCAAAAATAGAGGGTGGAATAGATGTAGTTGATGAATTACTAAAATGATAGTAGTTGAAGACGATTTTTATCCAAACCCAGATGAGGTGCGTAAGAGCGCACTTGATATGTTTTTATACCCTGGACAAAAGGGTCATAAGAATATGTTTGCAGGTCAAAGAACTTTAGGTTCTTTTTCTACACAGAATAGACTATACTGTAAAAATAGAATGGAACAGTTAATCAATAGAAAGATAGTACAATTTCCATCAAGCAACAGTAATGCAGCCTTTACTTTAGGTAAAGAGTTTAACTCACAAGGTTTAAAGTATGATAACTGGGTTCATATGGACAAAGGTAATCATGAGAAGAAACGAAGCAAAGAACTACAGAGTCAAATGTTTGCTGCTGTTTGCTATTTATCTCCTAATGCTCCTAGAGGGCATGGGACTGCTTTGTTTAGGTCTAACAAGAACAACTCAAACTGGGTAACTCCAGAGTACACTTATAACAAAACAGTAGGTTTTAGAGGAGAGTGGCAGTACAGAGAGAAAGAAGAGTGGGAATTACATACTTATGTAGACAATCTCTACAACAGAATAGTAGTATATCCAGCAACTTACTGGCATGCCCCTTATAATGCAGGGTTTGGACATGATAAAGAAACAGGTAGACTAATACAAATATTCTTCTTTTACGCTGAGAAATCAGGAGTAGAAAAAGGATATGAACAATGTTAAGTCCTGATGGAAACAAGGTTAGAGACTTAGAGAAAAGCGTATTAAATGACCATATACTTAGGTCTGAAAAGCATTATGAAGAATTAAAAACTATTCCTATAACTAATACTTTATGGGATAGACCAGTTAATCATGCCTTCGTATATACATTATACGGGGATGAAATGTATCTGACTTATCTTAGATACTCTATAATGAGTTTAAGATTAGTTGCGCCCGACTGTAAAATCATAGTATTTGCAGAAGCAAAAATTTGGGCAAGAGCAAAACAAGAACTTAAACACTTGATGTTTGAGTATGATATAATATATGTGAATGGTACTGCAGCTTGTTATAAACAAGTCATTGCATGCCATCGTTTACTAAAAGATTATAAACAAGCAACTTTTTTAGATGCAGACTTATTCTTTTTAGGAAAGAAAGGTAGTTTAACAAGACCTTTATCTATCATAAAACATATGATAAATAATGACCCTGAGTCTTTCGTATGGGCATTCTCTAGACAAGAGAAACCAAACGTATCACATACATTTATGCACAAGAGAGGCAGGTCTAAGACTTTGCATCCACATACATATGCTTGGGATATAGAAGAAGAACTAGGTATGGAACTACAGGATTTATTAGAGACTGATACCATATGGAATATATCTTATATATTTACTTTTTCTCCTAGAGCTATACAGACAGATGCTTACAAAGCATGGGCGTTGTACACATTACTAGATAATAATCATTGTGATGAAAGTTGTTGGTACTTGTGGGGCAAGAAACATAAGTGGAAAAACTATAGTTGGTATAGAGATGTAAAAGAATATGTATCTATCAGCTCTACAACACATCAGTCTGAGAAAGACCTTCACTTGTTTCAACCTATGTTTACAGATACTTTAGAGACAAAGACCCATAGAAAGCAAGAAACTTTCATGGCAATATTAGAAATAGAAAACAAATACAGAGAGTACATTAAAGATGACAGAATACAACAACGATAAGTTTAACGAAAGAGTGGCATTGAACATGCTAAAAAATCACATACTAAAAACTTATGACAGTCACTACAGTATGAATAAAATCCAGTCAACGGAGTTTATCTTTGACGCTGGTCATGGCGAAGGCTTCTGCCTAGGCAACATTATAAAGTATGCCCAACGCTATGGAAAGAAAGATGGAAGAAACGAGCAGGACTTATTAAAGATTCTGCATTATGCAATAATTCTACTGGGGGTAGAAAATGAGAATAAAAAAACACGAACAGATTACACAAGCGAATATAACCAAGGTAATTGAGTTATTAAATCCAACGGATGGTAGTAGACCTATTACCAAGAAGGAAGCTTGTGGTATACTAAATATTGCTTACAACACAACAAGATTAAGTAATATTATAACAGAATTTAACGAGACTATGGAGTTTCGTGCAAAACGAAAAGCACAGAACAAAGGTAAGGCAGCAACACCACAAGAGATTACAACCGCAGTAGCGATGTACTTGGAAGGAGCTACAGTATCAGATATAGCCAAAGGGTTATATCGTTCTCCTGCTTTCGTAAAAGGTATCATTGATAGAATTGGAGTACCTCAGAAGCTCTCAATGACAGACTATGAAGGAAGAAGGAACGCAATGCTACCAGAGCAGTGCGTATCTGAAGAGTTTAAGCCTGAAGAAAAAGTTTGGGCAATTAGACAAAACTATCCAGCGATAGTTAATAAAGAGATTCAACCTGAATTGGCAGACGAAAGAGGGTACAGAGTGTATTTAGTAAATACAATAGAGTGTACACAAGAAGATTTAAAAGATACGTACTTTCCATATCTAAGTTTTGCAGGTAAACAATATTGCCTAGCATCTTATGAGATGGGCAGTCTAAGACATTTACGCGAGTATATGTAAAAAGGAAAATTATGGAATATTTAGTAGCTATGTGGTTAAGTGCATGGGTAATACAATTGTGGACAATATTTAGACCAATGTTTTTATCACTACCGAAAAATAATATTGTAGTTCAACATAAAATTATCACGTTCCTAGTAATGGGAGTATTAGTACTTTTCTTAGTACCTTTATTATTATTACCAATGATGAGTGATACACATAAATTAAGATTTCAGAACAGTTTTCTGAAAGGATTATTAGGAGAATAAAATGGCGTATAAAGGAAACCCTTACTACGATGCTCTAGAAGCAAAGTATATTGCAGAAAAGAAAGAAGCACTAGCAGTACTACAGACATATTTTCAAAATTCAGTAGGGATTGGGGAACACTCAGACCTGTTACCTGAGTTTGATAAATGGATTAATAAATTAGCAAGTGCAGAAGAAAATCTACAAGCACTGGAAAGTTTGTGCAAGAACTAATACTAACCTATGAAGGTAAAGATATAGCTGTAGTAAGAAACAGCTATGAGAGAGCAGTAGCTTGTTACCTTCAAGGTATGGATTGGATTGGTTTTGATATTTGGTTAGCAGAAGGCAACTTACTAGACCAAAAGAAACTATATAAAAACTGTACTTACTTTATTGATTTTAGAGACTGGAAGAATGAGTTAGAGTCATTAGACTTACATCCGAAAGATACATCAGTTATGGCGGGTCTAAATCATATATCGGACTATAAGAATTGGTATACAATGAAAAGTATAACTTTAATGTACCAGCTGTATCATGATGAGATTAATCACTTCGGATATGACTATTAAAAAATAGTTCTTGACTCATGCTCAAAATTCTTGTATAATATATTTATATTAAGGAAATAAGCAATGAGCGACAGGTATTACACACAAATGCTGGAAACCACAGGTTGGTGTCCTGGCTACCGCAGTACCTACACTCTTGCCGAATACAAACAAAACTATAAACTAAAAAGGAAAAGAACTATGGCGTGGACAGACGAAAGTAAAGAACAAGCAGTTGAAATGTATACTGCAGAAGAACCAACTCCAGAAAACAGTATGGAGATTGTTAAGATGATTGCTGAAGAATTAGGCGAGAGCCCAAATGGTGTCAGAATGATTCTAACTAAAGCAGGTGTTTATGTTAAGAAAACACCAGCAGTCAAATCAAGCAGCGGTGGAACAGGTGGCGGTAGAGTCAATGTTGCAGCAGCTCAAGATGGATTGACTAAAGCTATTGCTGATGCAGGCGAAGAAGCAGACAGTGCTATTGTAAGTAAGCTTACAGGTAAAGCAGCTGTGTATTTCACAAACCTAATCAACAAACTTAACGATTAATACCCCTGGAATGTGGGTAGTCTTAGGACTGCCCGCACTTTTTTGCATCTAACAGAAAGACCTTGCAAGACGATACCATGATTGGACGGTAATAGATATTAACCTACCAACAAGGAACGCATGAAAAAAGACGATTTTGTTAAAAAAATTGATGACGCTGGTGATGCAGTAGTCACTTACAGAAGTCAGAACAGTCGCAGAATGAAATATAATGTCTGTACTAGAGACTTCGACAATAAATACATACAGGAGAAAAGAAACAGAGCAAAGCCGAATAATAATCAAGTATTATTATTTTGTTGGGACACTGATTCTTATAGACTATTATCTCCTGAAAGCGTAACTTCTATCTTACCTCTAGCGAGGATTTTGAAAAATGATAGAATTACATAACGCACCAGCTGTTTACGAAAAAGAAATAGGTTATAACGAAGCTAAACATGAAAAAATCTTCGTTATGGTCAATACTTTTCGTGAGACAGAGTATTTACATATAAGAAAGTACTATCAAGACTTTGACGAAGAATGGAAACCTACAAGGAACGGCATAGCCATGCCTTTAGATTTTAATAATAGTCGTGGATTGTTTGAGGCGTTAGTAGAGATTCTCTCGATATCAGAAGTCAAAGGAGTGCTAGAAACTCATTTTAAAGAAGTGTTAGACAAGATTTACCTATAGCACACAAAAATAATCCTTGACAAATCCTTAAAAATTCTGTATAATATTCATATGAATAAGACAGAATACCTAGAATATTGTAATCAAATGTATGCAGAAGGCACTCCTATATTGCCAGATGAAGTATACGATAGACTTGTAGAGAACACTGCTCTTGAGGAGCAAGTAGGTCATGCAAGTATTGATGCACGATATTCACACCCTTTCCCAATGTATTCACTTCAGAAAGTCTTTGTAGGAGAAGATGAAGAACCAAACTGGGACGCCAAACAACCAACTATTATGACTGCCAAACTGGATGGTGCAGCTGTGTCTATAACTTATGTAGACGGCATCTTCTATCAAGCACTCACACGTGGTGATGGTAAAGCAGGGTTAGATATTACTGATAAAATTAAGACTTTAGTGCCAAATGAAATATGGAGCAAAGGAATCAAACAGATTACTGGAGAAATCGTTGCCCCTAAAACAATACCAAACGCTAGAAATTATGCGAGTGGTGCTTTGAATCTAAAAGACTTAGAAGAATTTAAATCCCGTAACCTTACTTTTGTTGCATATGGAATCCAACCAGCCATTGGTGCTGAATGGACAGAAGATATGAACTTAGTATCAGGTATGGGGTTTAACGCTGTCACCAAAAGTGATTATCGTGAATTCCCTCAGGACGGTAAAGTTGTAAGAGTCGACTCTAATACATATTTTGAAACATTAGGCTACACATCACACCACCCTAGAGGTAGTTTCGCTTTAAAAACAAGACAGGCTGGAGTAGTTACTCGGCTCTTGGACGTTGAATGGAATGTCGGGAAGTCAGGTGCTGTTTCACCAGTTGCGATTTTAGAGCCTTGCACTATTGGAGAAGCAACAATAAGCAGAGCAACCTTACATAACATTGGATATATCGAGGCACTAAACCTAGAGATTGGATGTAATGTAGAGGTTATTCGTAGTGGAGAAATCATACCTAGAATAGTGAAAAGAGTATGAAACTAAGAGAGAAGATACAGAAAAAACTAGATGTACTAGAATACATGATGAAGAACAATGTGCATATTGCAGACCCCAACGGGTGCATGGAATACAGTTGCACCATCAGTAAGTTTTGGTCTGTACTCTCCGAAGAAGATAGAGACTTTATTCAAGGCTGTCAGTCTTCAATCGAAGATGGAAGCGAGTGGTAATGAGAGTATTAATCTTAGCAAATGGAAGAACAGGAAGTACCACATTAATGAAAGGACTTGCCAACGGACTTGGCTGTAATTATATAGCTGAACCTTGGAATCTAGACCTAGTAGATAACTTGCCACCTATACATCATGATATAGATTATCACAATCTTCCCGAAGATGTGGTTGTTAAAGTTATTGTTAATGTAAAACAATATCTTGGATTCTATATGTATTGGACGAACCGTCCTTTTGATTGTTCAGGTTTGGACTGGTTAGACAATGCAAGTGAAGCTGTATTTTGGTACAGGTTTGCACAAAAGTTTGACAAAATTATACTGCTAGATCGATACGATACCCAAGCAAAAGTAGTAAGTGCATTACACGCACAACACTACGAGTCGTGGGATGGTCAGTATGAATTCAAAAAAGAAATAATACCTCCCTATAAAAATATGAAAGAACTCTACATCAAGGAAGAAGTGAGTAGTGAACTTTTAAAATTGCTTTCAAGAAAATTAGAAGTTGATATAACATACTATGAAGAAATTTTCAATAATAAACAAAGGCAAAGTTATTTCGGTCTTCCAATAGATTCTAAAGAACTTTGTGATAATTTTTTGAATACTAAATATAGATATCAACGATGAGTGGCGGAGTATATAATCAAACCTTTTTCAACAACCATCCGTGGGAAAAAGAAAAAGACGGCATACTATACGGAATAGTACTGGTAAACATGCAAACATGGGAACGAGAAACAATAAAAGTAGGAATCGCAAAAGGGCGAACATTCAAAGACGCAGTAAAGCGAGGGCGTGGATTTACAAACTACGACATAAGAATACAGAGACTTTGGCAGGGGACGATATACGACTGCTGGAGATGGGAACAGAAATTACACAAGATGTATGAAAAAGACAGACATAAAACACAACACCATTTTGGAGGGCATACGGAATGCTTTGGCATGGACTCAAAAATCCTACACAGTTTCCCCAAGAAAAATGAAGTATTTAGGGATTAGTGAAGGATTCCATGATGCCGCAGTGGCACATATGGAAGACGATAAGATTCTATTTGCAACTCAAGCTGAGAGGTATAGTCGTGTCAAGAATGATAAACATCTTCCTATAGAGTTTAAGAAACTAGAATGTAATCAAAGTTTTTTCTATGAAGATACAGAGTTGAAAAATGCTCGTAGAATAGCTAGTGGCATGAAGCCCACAGATAATGGTAAGTTTATATCAAACCATGTTAGACATCATGAGAGTCATATGGCAGCAGCTTATTATACTGCTCCTTTTGTTCCAGATGTTACAGTAGTTATAGATGCTATTGGAGAATGGGACACAGCAAGTATTTGGGTAGACCACGAGAAAGTATGGAGTCGACAGTACCCTTGGTCACTAGGATTATTCTATAGTGCAATTACAAAACGAATAGGACTCAAGCCAAACGAAGATGAGTATATAACAATGGGCATGGCTGCATATGGTACACCTTGTATAGACATGACTAGTATAGTACATGAAAATCTACATAAAGGTATTCCTATGAAAAAATGGTTTTGGCAAACACCTGAAGATATTGCCGCTAGTGCGCAGTTGCAAATTGAATTTGAGATTGGAAAAATATTTGATAAGGCAAGAACGTACGGAGATAAAGTAGCATACGCTGGTGGCGTTGCACTAAACTGTGTAGCAAACAGTAAAATAAGAAACAAGTTTAAAGAGATGTGGATATTTCCTAATCCAGGAGACGCAGGTAGTGCATTAGGTTGCATACTTGCTAGTACAAAACAAAGGATAGAATTTAAAGATACTTTTTTAGGATATGATATTGATAGACCTATCAATCCTTATAAAGTAGTAGAAGAATTAATTAATAACCGAATGGTAGGAGTAGCAAATGGAAAAGCAGAGTTTGGCCCTAGGGCGCTTGGTAATCGCAGTCTTCTTGGCGATATCCGTTATGACATTAAAGACACCGTTAATGATGTCAAAAAACGACAGAAGTTTAGACCCTTCGCTCCCGCGATATTGGAGGAGTTTGTAGATGAATATTTTGAAGGGCATTGTAACGAGTATATGCAGTATGTTGCAAAAGCAAAACACGACCACAAAGCAGTCACCCACGTTGATGGAACTGCAAGAGTACAAGTGGTTCGTAAAGACAGCACCTCAGCATTACGACCAATACTAGAAGCGTATTACGAAGTGACGAAGATACCAATGTTATTAAATACAAGTTTAAATATAAAAGGGCAACCTATGGTTAACACATGGGAAGACGCCAAATTATTTGAAAAAAGATATGGAGTAAAAGTATTTTGAGTGAGTCAGTACTAGATTTAAATTATATAGATAATCCAGGGCAGTGCAAAAGATATACTAGCACAAAGCCTGACATGTATTTTAATGGAGACAGTTTTACACAAGGAATGGAACTACAAGATAGATTCAACGGATGCTATACGCATTTAGTTGCAGAACATTTTGACCAAACTTGGAGTAGGTCTTCTAAGATAGGTGGAGGTAATGACAGAATACTCAGAGTTACTAGTACAGATATGATACAAATGCCTAAGAAACCGAAGATAGCAATTATATTGTGGTCAGGACCAAACAGAGTAGAGTACCTAAATGACGAGAATATCTGGAGACAGGTAGGTCATATTAGGTTTGCATTTGATAAAAGAAACTTAGAAATAAAAAGAAGTGAAATATATTGTCACCCAGACATGACTAGACATCAGCACGATGGTTGGAAGAATTACATGAGATATTGTAGAAATATTAAATGGAATTTACATGAGACCCTTATGCAAATGATATATCTTAGGCACATGTTAAATGGATTAGGTATTCCACATTTATATTACTGGATGAGTAAAGGACAGGTAGACTGTGCTATTGATTCACTAGATGATGTAAAGAAAGAAGGAGCTAATGTGGTCTGGGAACAGCAGTACAATATGAAAAAAGATGATTTCCTTAGAGAAATACCTGAACTAGCAGACGAAGGCTTCTATGAGTTAACTAAGTATAGAATACAAACAAAGTACGGGCCAATGGACCACCCCTTAGAAGATGGTCATAAGGCAATGGCGGATAAAATAATAGAGGATATTTATGATAAAAAATTGGATAAGCTCTTTAGTTAAAAAACTAAAGGCATTATACTTTCAGTGGAAAAATCGAAACATTGTGGAAGATACCCACATCTACGAGGAGTAGTAAATTTTGAATGTGGAAATTTTCCTGAGCATTTCAAAAATAGTTCTTGACAGATGCTTAAACTTTTTGTATAATATATTATATATTTGAGAGAGAAAAGAAATGACAACGATTACACCACCAACCAATTGTCCTTGTTGCGACTCTATTTTAGAGTTAGTCAATGAGCAGTTGTTCTGCAGAAACACAAAGTGTCCTGCACAATGGAGTAAAAAGTTGGAGTCCTTTTCATCTTCTCTTAAAATAAAAGGGCTTGGACCTTCAACTATCTCTAAGTTAGGTGTTGAATCTTTGCCCGAGCTTTACGAACTTACTGTATCAGATATACAGGATAGAATACAAAGTGAAAAACTAGCTGAGAAACTTTTTGATGAATTGCAGAAGTCAAAGAGTAGTAAGTTGATAGACATTCTACCAGCTTTCTCAATACCACTTATTGGTCGGTCGGCTTCTCAAAAATTATGCGATATAATATCAAACATCGAAGATATTAGCGAGAACAGTTGTACTGAGGCAGGTATCGGACCAAAAGCATCAGCTAACTTGGTAAATTTCATGGAAACAGAATTCTATCCTAACAGATACAAAGACACATTACCCTTCAATTGGAATAATAAAATTAATAAAAAGAAAGAGGTCACTGGTGTTGTATGTATTAGTGGTAAGTTAAAAAGCTACCCTACAAAAGCCCATGCTACTAAAGTATTAGAACAGTATGGATTCGTAGTAAAATCAAGTCTAACAAAAGTTTGTACTCATCTTATAAATGAGTCAGGCATTGAGTCAGCAAAGACGGAAACAGCTCGTGACCGAGGTGTTATTATAATAAGTAATATAAAACATTTAATTGGAGAAAATTAAAAATGGCATTACCAAAATGGACAGACGAAAGAACTTCAGAGTTAACTTCTTTCGTGGGCAGTGAGTCCCCTATCTCACAAACTACTGTTGCGTCAGCAGCAGAGCAGTTAGAAACTTCTGTAAGAAGTGTATCTAGCAAATTAAGAAAAATGGGTTTTGATGTAGAACTAGCTTCTGCTTCAGCTTCTAAGTCTTTTTCAGACGAACAAGAAGCAACTCTTAGCACTTTTGTGCAAGATAACTCAGGTTCTTACACATATGCAGAAATTGCATCAAACTTTGAAGATGGAAGCTTCACAGCTAAGTCAATTCAAGGAAAAATCCTTTCTATGCAGTTAACAGAACATGTTAAACCAGCACCTAAAGTTGAGACTGTAAAGTCATACAACGAACAGGAAGAAGGACAGTTCGTATCATTAGTTAATGATGGTGCGTTTATTGAAGATATCGCAGAAGCTATGGGCAGAAGCGTAAATTCAATCAGAGGAAAAGCTTTATCACTACTAAGAGCTGGTGAAATCAATGCTATTCCTAAGCAGAAAGAAACTAAAGGTTCTAGCAAAGCTGACCCTTTAGCAGGTGTCGACATTGACGGCATGACTGTTGAAGAAATTGCTGATGAAATCGGCAAAACAGTAAGAGGCGTGAAAACAATGCTTACTAGAAGAGGTCTACAATGCTCAGACTATAACGGAGCTGCTAAAAAAGATATAGGCTAATACCTATACATCGCGGGCGAGCTTTCCTTCGGGATTGCCTCGCCTTTTTTATAAATTAATAATTGTCTTGGGAGATTCAATTGACATTAGAAAGTGCATTACTAAAGCAAATACTTGCGCTAGGCGATTTCAATACTTGGAATGGTCTAAAAGAACACTACTTCCCTGAAGGTGAGTACCGAAAACTGTGGAAAATAGTAGACAAGCATGTACATAAGTACCAAGATTTGCCAACATTTGAAGATTTAAAACTAGAAGTCCGTTCAAGGGAACTTCAAGAAAAAATCTATGCCATTGAAACTGTGGAAACAGATGTTGCTCCAGAACTTTTATTAGATTATTTAAAAAACCAATTTACACAAAGTGAGATTCTTACAAGAATTGAAACTTTTGTAGACACTCAAATAGCTATCGGAGATGCTCGTGAAAACATTGACTTGTTGCAAGAAATTGTAGTACAAGTTGAAGATAGAGTAGAAACGAATGATGCCAACGAAAGTATGGAACATATTGAGTTATTTGATAGTGAGGAAGATTTAGCAATGGCTCTTCCACTAGGTCTGAACTCAGAATTCGATTTTGATTATAAGTTCTCTCCCAAAGACTTAGTAGTTATCGGTGCTTCACGAGGCAAAGGTAAATCACTTTCTCTATGTAATAGTGCTGTTTCTTCCCTTCAAAGAGGTAAGTCAGCATTATACTTTACTATAGAGATGTCTACTAGAGAAATACTACAAAGAATATGTGCAATGTCAGTCGGTGTTCCGCTTGGCAGACTAGAAGCTAGAAACCTTACTACTATGGAGTGGCATAAGGTAGCTGACTGGTGGGCTGCAAGATTCGAGAATGGAGACGAGGTTAGGAAAGAGTACGACGATCACCAAGATTTTGACAAGTTTCATTATCAATTGACTCGTAATCCGCTTCGTAAAGATGTTCCTCAAATAGACATCTATTATGACCCTTCCCTTACATTAGCAAAAGTTATCAGCGTAGTAAAACAAAAACTAGTAGAAGACCCTAATCTAGGGATTATCATAGTGGATTATCTAAACCAAGTTAAGCGCCATAACGCGCCTACTCGTGGAGGTCAGTACGAATGGACTGAACAAATAGAAATATCAAAAGGGTTAAAATCACTAGCCCAAGAGAGTAACGTTCTTGTTCTCTCAGCATATCAAGTAAATAAAGACGGTGAAGCAAGATTCTCTAAGGGTATTCTTGACGCTGTTGATGCGGCCTTTACCCTAGACCATTGGGGTGATGAGCATGATTGTGTAGAATTTAAATGTGATAAAATGAGAAGTGGAAAAGAAAAAGGTTTTATTACTAGAATGAACTGGGAAACATTGAGAATGGGACCTGAGACAGAGATAAACCCTGATACTAAAGAAGAAATGAAAGAGGCTCTAAGCACAGGAGAAAGTGCTTATGATATATAATCCTCTACAACAAAGAGTGTGTATTGGAGAAATACTCACTAAAGATTTATTAAAAACACTACCGCCTGTAGACCTTTGGAATGTCAAGGGGTGGTACGAGCGACAGCAGGATAGATTAGACATAAGACTGTACGCTTTTGTAAAAGATGTGTTGAGCAACGGGTTCGTCAACCCAGTTATAATATGGTATAGTGACACTGCAAAAGAGTTTTCTATACATCCAGGAATGAATAGGCTCATGCTAAATAGAGTACTAAATTTAGATATGAAAGCATGGGTAATTAGTTATGATGTAAACAACTACAGAAGACTAGGAAAACTATTCCCAGGTATTACTAAGTTAAGAACTGATATTAACGGGAACAGAGACATAAAACTAACTGCTCAACACAGGACAGATAACAGATTATACGAAATAGTATTCGATAAAGATAGAATACTACCACAGCTAAGAACCGAGAGTAATAGTGCAAAGTGGAATGAAGTATCAAGTAAAACAGGTTTTCATATATGGCACAACAATGAGTACATTGGTGCAGTAGGAAATGCACAAGACCACTGGAACGTAAAAGATGTTTCAGGAGTATATGAATTAGCACTAAAATATTATTTTAACAAGGAGACATCTAATGCTTTTATACACAGAAAGACAACTTAAATTAGCATACGAAAAGTATATACAAAATTTAATAACAACTAATAGACAAGGTATAGAAATACCCCTTCCAGGCTTAGAAGAGTTTAGAGATATATTTGAAGCCGAATGGACACAGAAATACAAGGAAATGGACAATGGCTTATGATAGAGTAAGCCGAGAGACAGCGGAACTAGTACCATTACCACCACATACATGGTACGTAAGAACAGTAGGATGGTTATTAGAACAAGAAAAAATAAAAGAAAACATAAAAAATGTTCCGCTTAATAAAAAGTTAAAGGACAGTTTGGCAACTGACGGAGTAAAATCTCCCATACTCTGTATGCCAAACTGGTACCCCATAGCAGGGAGTCAGAGGATGAGATGTCTTCAAGATCTCCCTGCGCTACATGGACAAGAGATAAGAGTATGTCGTTTTGACAAAGAGTGGTGGTTAGTGTTCTATCTATGGGAAAAGACAGAAAGAGATAGAATAGTAGCAATTTACTTCCAAATGCTAGAGTTAGTATGGAAGTCAATGTATTACGAAGATGCTACAGATTCAAAAGGAATAGACTACAAAGAATTTGAAAAAATAGGAGACGAGCTAGATGGCTGGAAACACAAACAAACCTGAGAATTATTTAGAAGGGGGACTTCCTGAATGGGGTAGTATGAGATTTAGTCCTCCATCAAGTTGGAATGTAAAACCTAATAGAGAATGGTTTGGACTAATAGGGTTTATAAACTCTTTAGATATATCTGATGGACACATGATAGAGGTAGGTACATACGCAGGAGAAAGTACTGCAATGTTTGCATCTAGTGGTAAATTTAAAAAGATTCATACAATAGACCCATATTTTTATGGGTGTGGGCATGAGGTATTTATGGAAGCAAAAGTTAACTGTAGATACTGGAATAACATAGAGTTTCATAGAAATTACTCTCAAAAAATTTCTAATAAATTTACAGACGGTGTATTTGATTTAGTATATCTTGATGGCGACCATAGAGGAGAAGCAGTAGAACAAGATTTAGAACTATACTGGCCGAAAGTAAAGCCTGGCGGGTATATGGGAGGTCATGACTACAATCCAGAGTATTGGCCTGAAGTATACAACGCAGTCAACAAGAAGTTTAAGGGAAAAATGATGCAAACTTTTGATGATAAATCATGGCTTATCCGAAAATAGTTCTTGACAACAATATAAAAATTTGATATAATATACATAATTATGATAGCAGAAGACTTATTAAGAGAGAAAAAGATACATTATGTCGTTAGTGGCAGGGATGCACTTATAAAGTGTTTGAACCCAAAGCATGAAGATAATTCTCCATCAATGAGAGTAGACAAAGTTACAGGAATATTTCACTGTTTCTCATGTGGCTACAAAGGTAATCTGTTTACACATTTTGGTGCACCAGCTTCTCCACTAGAAGTTCGTATGCACCGCATTAAAGAATCAATCAACAAAGTCAGGTCAGCAACTGTCGGAATCCAACTCCCAAAGGATAGACTGTCTTGGAGAGGTGGTGGAATCAGAAATATATCTGAGGAGACTCTTGCAATATGGGGAGCGTTCACATGGAACGTACCTAAGTTCGAGAATCGTATCATCTTTCCAATACGCGATTTAACAGGAAAGACCGTGGCATTGATAGGTAGAAGTCTGGACGACTTTAGCACTCAAAAGTATTATATCTACCCACAGGGAGTAGAGATGCCTTTTTGTCCAGCGAAGATAAAACCTATTCAAAACAGAGTTATATTGGTAGAGGGCATCTTCGATGCTCTTAACCTTTGGGACAAAGGTCTCAAGAATACAGTGTGCTGTTTTGGCACACAACAAGTAAACTGGGTTAAGCTTAGTTTATTAAAACTCCAAGGGATAACTGGTGTAGATATCATGTTTGATGGAGATGAAGCAGGCGAACTAGCTGCTGAAAAAGCAAAAGGTCTAGCAGAACAACTAGAGTTAAGTGCTAGAGTAGTAAAACTACGAGATAATATAGACCCTGGCAATTTAACAACGCCAGAGATAGAAAGATTAAAGGAGAAATTGTATGCCCACAAATAAAATTTGTAAAGTTTGTGAGTTTTCAGAAGAAGAAGTAAAAGAATATTGTCCTGAAGACAAGGGGTTTCCTGTAAGCTATGGTGATTTGTGTAGTGTATGTAAAAATGGCAGAAGTCGATACGGTTTAAATAGAAGAGAGCAGCTTGAATTACTTGCCTCACAAGATAACAAATGTAAAATTTGCAAAACAGAAGTTAAGCTGCATCAAGGAAGAGGCAAAGTAAGTGGACAAATAGACCACACCCCTGGGACAGGAAGAGGCTCCAGAGGACCAGGAACAGGTAAACCAGCAGACGTACGAGGAGTACTATGTTTTACTTGCAATAAGAATTTAAGCGACAGCGATATTACTTGGTTAAAAGCAGCTGTAAAATATTTAGAAGAACACGGAGAAAAAAATGGCTAAAGTAGCAATTATAGAAACAACAATGTCCAGTACTAACTGGAACAAGTACTTTGAGTTTGAACTCGACAGGTTTGCCCTGTGTTCAGATTCTAGTAAAAAGAAAATTTTAAAAAGAGATGTTGATATCGAAATCGATATTGATGCGTATGATTGGCTCATAGTTGTGGGTTCTGAGCCTTTCAAAATGTTTACAAAAAAGACATCAATAACTGAGTACAATGGAAAAGTTGTTGATTCTAAGTTTTTGGCAATAATCAATCCCGCAATGATAAAGTTCAGACCAGAAGCAAAGAAGTCGTTCGAGGAAGCCGTCGAGAGCATAACGGGATATGTTAGCGGAGAACTCAAACAACTTACGATACCGAAAGACAAATGTTACGGTATACAAGACACAGAAGAATTAAATGCGTGGCTGCAGAAAGCGTTAGACCACCAAGGGGATTTCATAGCCCTTGACTCTGAGACATCAGCATTGTACTGCCGTGATGGCTACATGCTTGGTTTCTCTATGTCCTATGAGAACGAGCATGGTATTTATGCAGATTGTGATTGTATGGATGAAGAATCCGAACGACTCATGCAAGAAATATTTACTAAAAAACGAGTTGTATTTCATAACGCTAAGTTTGATTTACAATGGTTTGAGTATCATTTCAACTTTGAGTTTCCACATTTTGAAGATACTATGCTCATGCATTATATGTTTGATGAAAGACCTGGAACACATGGTCTTAAAACACTAGCAATTAAACACACTCCATATGGAGACTACGAAGCAGAACTTTCTAATTGGATAGCAGACTTCAAGAAAAGAACAGGTATACTCAAAGATTCATTTGATTATAGTATGGTTCCATTTGAAGTTATGCGTAACTATGCTGCAATGGATGCGATAGTTACTTTTATGTTATTTGAAAAGTTTGAAAAAGCACTAAAGACTAATGACAAACTGTACGGAGTATATAAACATATTCTAGTAGAGGGTTGTAGATTCTTGAAGTGTATAGAAAGCAACGGAGTTCCTTTTGATGCTGTGCGTTTAGAGTTTGGTTCTAAAAGAATGGGTGAAGACATAGATAGAGCAGTAAAAGCTTTATATGAGTTCCCCGAGATTAAACAGTTTATAAAAGATAAAGGAGAATTTAATCCTAACTCAACATTACAACTAAGATCTTTGTTGTTTGATTATCTTGGACTTAAATCTACTAAAAGAACCGCAACGGGTGCGCTGTCAACTGATGCCGAAGTACTTGGCAACTTATCAGAAGAACATGACGTACCTAAACATATACTAGAAGTCAGACAGAAAGTTAAAATCAAAACTACATATCTTGATAAAATTATACCAAACCTTGATAGAGATGGTAGACTTCGCACAGGATTCAACCTTCACGGTACAACCAGTGGTAGATTGAGTAGTAGTGGTAAACTGAATATGCAACAGCTTCCAAGAGACAACCCGACAGTAAAAGGTTGTATCAAAGCAAAGGCTGGACATAAAATAGTTGCAATGGATTTAACAACAGCAGAAGTATACTGTGCGGCTGTACTTGCAAATGATGTCGGACTTATGAATGTATTTAAGTCTGGCGGTAATTTTCATAGTACGATTGCGAAACAAGTATTCAGACTGCCAGGGGACGTTGACGACATAGCAACAAACTTTGGTGCGCAAAGACAACAAGCAAAAGCTGTTACCTTTGGTATCATGTACGGAGCAGGACCGAAAAAGATTAGTGAACAAGTAACAAAAGATAGTGGAGAGTATTTCAGTATGCAAGACGCAGCGAATACTATCAAAGACTATTTTGAGGCTTTCCCTAAACTTCGTGAATGGTTAGACAATCAAAAACAATTTATTCAAGCGAATGGATTTGTATATAGTAGGTTTGGCAGAAAGAGAAGATTACCTGATGTGTTTTCACAAGATAAGGGAATCGCCTCACATGAAGTACGTAGTGGAATTAACTTCTTAGTACAATCAGTTGCATCCGATATTAACCTTATGGGTGGTATAGATATGCAAAGATATATAGAAAAGACAGGTATGAAAGCGAAAATATTTGCACTTGTTCACGATTCCGTACTAGCAGAAGTACCTGAAGATGAGATAGAACATTACTCAGAAAAACTTCAAGAGTTTATACAAAAAGATAGAGGATTATCAATCCCAGGCGCTCCAGTTGGATGTGACTTTGATGTTGCAGATGACTATTCATTAGGAAAGTTTGAGAAATTGTATGCAAATTAATTTTGAACCAGACTGTGATTATATACTAGAAAAATCTTGTAACTTTTATGAGAGAACACCCTATACAAATGTCAATGTTGGTTATAGTTATGTAGACTATATAGACTCTAGTATAAGAGGATTTTTGGGAATAGACGTACAACAAATCATAGCAGAGAAAAGGGGTGAAAAAACATTAACACTAGGCACTACTCATCAAATGGGACTAGGAGAATTAGTAGCTTCACGAATAGAATGGAGATGGGAATACTCAGGCGCTCGTTATTATCCAGTAGGTGCAAAGACTTGCATAGAGTGGGATTTACGAGAGAATAAAGGCAATATAATAAACCTAGAATTAGGTAAATCAATTAGAACTGTACAACCTGAACAGGTATTTTTTTGTGCTTACGGAAAAAATTCCTATGACCAAGTAACAAAGTTTTGGGAAAAAACATGGATGCAGAGAAGAACTGAAAATGATTAAATATCCAGTTTATGTAATACATGAAGAACCTGAAGAACAGGATAATCTATTGTGGCTTAACGACCAAGTTATTGATGATAGAAATATGCTAGGAGAAACACTAGGCATAAGAAGATTACAGACTCCAATGAAGAGTATATATCCTCTTAAGTACCAATGTGATGATGAAGTAGCAATGTTAAAACACAGAGGAAAACATTTTGTAGATTCTAACGGATGTTACTTCTATAATGAAAAGCTTGATACAGCACCTTTAAAGTATCACAAGATTAAAAAAATTATTAAAAAAGACGTGGCAACAGTAGTATGGATTAAGGATGTTCCTTTTCCTTTTGCTATTGCTAGACCACCAAGAGTTGAACAAACATGGGCAGGTATTCTATACAAAAAAGGATTACCTTATGCTATATGGGAGTTTGCTGAAGAAAGGAAAAAAGATACATGGCGCAAGATTTAGACAAAATGGTAAAAGCACTGGAAGAAGGAATAGTACTAGTACAGTATGAAGACCTAAGAACAGGAGAAACAAAAGAAAGAGAGATGACTTTAGTACCTGAAAATACTAGAGGTATGGATGCACGTGCGTTAAATGACGGAGACAAACTAGGTGGTAGAATACTTATGTTTGATGTTGAATTTTGCAAATGGGCAGACATAAGAGAAGATACAATTATAGACTGGAGAAAGTATTAATGTGCGGTTTTGTTGTAACAACTGAAAACAATTTAGCTGATAAATACATTGACGCACAGAGATTTAGAGGTCCCGATGCTCGTGGTGAAACTATAAGGTATATGCACGATTTAACTTTTGCGCATGTACTATTAGACATATCAGGAGAAAATGAGGTACAACCTTATATAACTAAGAAGGGCAACATAATGGTATTCAATGGAGAAATGTATGACTCTAATATACCCAACGATACTAAATTCCTAGCTGAAGGCTACGAGAAGTATGGTTTCAAGTTTATAGAGTTCGGAAATTGGCATGGTTCTTTTTGTTTTATGGACTACAAGACAGGCATATGTGACATTGTTAGAGACCATTTTGGGGCAAAACCTTTATGGATAAAAAGCGACAATGGAGGAATATCAGTAAGTACAAGTCTTGCTAGTTTTGTTGGTGCGAAACCTAAAGAACTTAATAAAAAGTTTTTATCTAATCCTATTTGGTCAGGTTCAGACTCACCTTTCAAGGGTATAAGAAAAGTAGAACCAGGGCAGCTTTATCATTATGACACAAAGAAATGTGTATTAAAAAGAGGTGATAATTTATGGTCAGGATATAGAGTAAAAAATAATCCCTTTGTAGAGGAACAGTTTAAACATGAACTTGTAAAGGGAATACAAAAAGTAGCAAAAAATAAACAAAAAACAGCTATATTTTTAAGTGGAGGACTAGACAGTACCTGTGCTTTGGGTGTAGTTAAAGATATGGGGTTAGACTTAACTGCATACATTTGTGCATATTCAGAGGAAGAAGGAGTAGAGTATAGACAAGACATATTTGCCAATGAAGCCGCTCTTGCAATAAAGACTTGTAAAGAGTGGAATGTTCCTTACAAAGTAGTAACTCTAACTAGAAAACAAAGAGATGAGTACGGCAGAGCATGGATGGAGAAAAATAATTATCTATGGAATGATAATAATAGAAGAGCTCCTAGATATGCACTTGCAAAAGCAGCATCTGAAGATGGGTGTAAAGTTGTACTGACAGGGGATAGTGCAGACGAGTTTTTTAGTGGGTATCAACATCACTCCAAAAGATTTACAAAAGGGTACAATGCTAAATGGATAAAAGGCTTTTGTGAGAATCAGTCTTGGGTTCGTAAAGAAATATTTAAAGGAGATAAAGACGGATTCAATTCTACTTTATTTATGGACTTAATGATAACAAGTGAAAATAATGTTTTAGCCGCTGACCAGACTTGCGGGTTATTTGGTATGGAAAGTAGACCTGTATTTTTAACTCAAGAATTTGCTAGATATGTGTATGAATTTGAGGGAAAAACTAAAATGAAACTACATAAAGACTACGTTACAGGCACTTATAAGTACTTACTAAGAGTAATAATGAAAGATTATATACCTAAACATATACAAGATAGAAAGAAAAAATGTGGATGGTCTAGTCCTTGGGATAACAACTCTAAGATGAATCAAATACACAATCAAAAAATATGGCGAAAATGGACAAAACAATAGGGTTTACTTGTGGAGCATTTGACTTGCTACATGCAGGACACATAGTAATGCTCAAAGAAGCAAAGGATAACTGTACTCATTTAATAGTAGGGCTACAAACAGACCCTAGTATTGATAGACAAGAGAAGAATCAACCTGTACAATCAGTGTTTGAAAGATATATACAGCTAAGAGCAGTAAAGTATATTGACGAGATTATACCCTATGATACAGAACAAAGTCTTTTAGATTTACTAGAAGCAACACCAATACACCTTCGATTTGTTGGAGAAGATTGGACAGACAAACATTTTACAGGAAAAGGATTACATGAGATTTTTTACACTAGTAGAGCTCATTCTTTTTCTAGTACGAGTTTGAGGAACAAGATAAATGAAAGCAGTTCTAAGTAACAGAATATATATGAGTGTAACTAAAGAGTTACATAATTCTATCGAAAAAGAGTTGACTTATACTATTGCTCCACGTATACCTTCTGACCCTCCTTTAGTTTTTAAAACAATTCGTTTTATAAAAGAAGGTTTGATTTCTATACCTATGGGAAGAATAGATTTAATACCAGATGATTACGAAATAATCGACAAGAGAGTTACCTCGCCTATAGAACATGCAAAATTTAAGTTTGATTTACGACCAAGCCAAAAGAGGGTTTATGATGAGATTGAAGACAACGCAATAGTTAACGCTTGGGTAAGTTGGGGAAAGACATTTACAGGTTTAGCTATCGCAGCGAAGCTTGGTCAGAAAACATTAGTTGTTACTCATACTACTAACTTACGTAATCAGTGGGAAAAAGAAGTAGAAAAATGCTTTGGAATTAAACCAGGCAGAATAGGTAGTGGAGACTTTAATATTGACGCTCCTATAGTTATTGGGAATATTCAGAGTTTATACCGAAAAATGGACGACATAAAACAAGAATTCGGAACACTGATTTTAGATGAAATGCATCATGTTAGTAGTCCTACTTTTACTAGAATTATAGATGAAATGCCTTCTAGATATAAGGTAGGGTTGACAGGAACATTAGAGAGAAAAGATGGAAGGCATGTAGTTTTTAGAGACTACTTTGGACATAATGTTTTTAAACCGCCTAAAGAAAATTATCTTATTCCCTGTATACATATAGTCAAATCAGATATTAGATTTCTAGATGGTTCATTTACACCATGGGCAGAAAGAATCAATGACTTAGCATACAAAGAAGAGTATGTGCATAGTGTTGCAATGATAGCCTCTAAGTATGCAGCTCTAGGACATAACGTATTGGTTGTTTCTGATAGAGTAATGTTTCTAAAAGCATGTGCTAGATTAGTAGGGGATAATGCAGTATCAATTACAGGAGATATGGATTTCAAAGAAAGAGAAGATACAATGCAATTAATAAAACAAGAAGGAAAGAATATATTATTCGGTACACAGTCTATTTTCTCTGAAGGCATATCACTAAATGAATTAAGTTGTTTAGTACTAGGTACACCAGTAAACAATGAACCTCTACTCACACAGTTAGTAGGTAGAGTTATACGAAAAGTAGAAGGCAAACCACAGCCTATTATTGTGGATATACATTTAAAAGGCAAAACAGCAACTCGTCAAGCAAACGCTAGAATGGGTTACTATTTAAAACAAGATTACGAGGTAAAAATACTATGAAGGAAATACAATTAAACATAGAAAAAATGAGAAGGTCAAAGATATTTTTGGCAACTCCTATGTATGGCGGAATGTGTCATGGCATGTATACAAGAAGTTTAGCACAGACTATTGGTACTGCTGCAAAACACGGATTACAGTTACAATTATACTATTTATTTAATGAAAGTCTCATAACAAGGGCTAGAAACTATGCAGTAGCAAACTTTTTAAAGTCAGACTCTGAGTACTTATTATTTATTGATAGTGATATATCATGGGAAGACCAGGATTTATTATATATGTTTCATTTAATGGTAGAACAGCCTGAGAAATATAGAATACTTACAGCAATGTACCCTAAAAAAGCTATAGCATGGGAGAAAGTATTGCATGCCGCTAAGTCAGGAGCATATGATAACAACCCAGCGGGTTTAGAGCAGGTAGCAGGAGATATGGTATTTAACCCTCTTCCTGGCATATATGAGAATGATGAAGTTCCAGTGTACGAACCAGTACAAATTAAAGAAGCAGGTACAGGTTTTATGATGATTCATAGAAGTGTGTTTGAAGAAATGGAAGCAGTAATGCCAGACAGAAAGTACACTCCTGACCATATAAGAGAAGGTATAAGCTCTGAGCAAATAACTGCTTTCTTCGATTGTGTAATTAATGAGGAAAATAGATATCTAAGTGAAGATTATATGTTTTGTGCTAATGCTAGAACGTTAGGTATTAATATTTATACTCTTCCATTTATAAACTTAACTCATACAGGAAGTTATATCTATAAAGGAAATTTAATAGAAATGGCAAATGCAGGAGTTCATGCTAGTATAGACCATACAACAGCAGAAGAGCTAAGAAGAACTAAAACATCAGGTAATAATAGACCAGAGGAAAATAGTTCTTGACACAAGTCGGAATTTTTGTTATAATATGTTACTATTTAATTGGAATAAGATAATAAAAGTAAGCAAAGGAGATATTGGTAAGATAATACAAATACTTCGTATAATTACTTATAAGATTCAACCAAAAAATTACTATGATAAAACATTTGAGTTTTATCAGCATCGCTTCGGCGGAGAGTCATATCTTCTAAATCCGAAAGATTTACTCGAAGTTGGACGTACATTTAGTGATAGAGAAGTTGCAGAGTATGCAGGTGTCGCATCCTTTCGCAATTATCACAACTATGTAAATACTAAAGACACCACACTAGAATGTCTGCTATCACCGATATCAGACGAAATTATAAAAAATAACAGACTGCTCGATATAAAGGAAGGTCGGATTACCTTTATGTTTGAGGAGACAATGGAGAAATAATTATGGCTATAGGCTTTAATACAACAAAGGGCTCTGCCCAAAAAAATAAAATAGAAACATATAACTACGCAGGTAAAGAAGACCATCATGTAAGACTGGTGGGTGACCTATTACCTAGATATGTGTATTGGATTAAAGGGGAAAACGGTAAAAACATTCCTATGGAGTGTCTATCTTTTGATAGAAATGCGGAAACCTTTAACAATGTAGAACATGACCATGTTCGAGACTTTTACCCTGATTTAAAATGTGGATGGAGTTATGCCGTTCAGTGCATCGACTACGCCGATAAATCTATAAAAGTTCTTAATTTAAAAAGAAAGTTATTCGACCAAGTTATAGTAGCTATGGAAGAGTTGGGAGACCCAACCGATCCAGTTACTGGTTATGACATTCATTTCAAAAGAAAGAAAACTGGTCCACAGGTGTTCAACGTAGAATATCAACTAGCAGTTTTAAAATGTAAGCCGAGAGAATTGGAAGACTGGGAAAAAGAATTGACTTCAGGACTTAAGTCTATGGATGAAATTCTTGTAAGACCTACTGCAGATGCGCAGTTAGAATTACTTAGAAGAGTCACTAATCAAGAAGGCGGGGAAGTATCAGAAGATATATCTAGCGAGTTTGACGTTTCATGATTTTATATACAGCAGACTGGCATATTAAACTTGGACAGAAGAATGTACCTGTAGCGTGGGCTTGCTCTCGCTATGAGTTATTCTTTCAACAAGTACAGGAAGCTGTAGATAATCATGACGTAACTCTTCATATCATTGGCGGGGACTTGTTTGACCGAGTCCCCTCAATGGATGAGATTACTCTGTACTTTGACTTTGTAAAAAGACAAACAGTAGAGACAATTATCTATGATGGCAACCATGAAGCCACTAGAAAGAATCAGACTTTCTTTGATAACTTAAAGAGAGTAACCAATCAACTTAACCCACTAGTAAGTGTGGTTACAGAAACATACTATAAAGACGACTGGTGTATACTGCCTTACGCAGATTTACACAGAAAAAATAGTATAGAAAATATAGATGCAGATTATCTATTTACCCATGTGCGTGGAGAAATACCGCCACATGTTATGCCCGAAGTAGAACTAGAAAGATTTGATAAGTTCAAGACGGTTTTTGCAGGAGACTTACATGCTCACGAGAATACTCAACGAAACATTGTATACCCTGGAAGCCCCATGACTACATCATTTCATAGAAATATAGTTAAGACTGGATATCTAATTATAGACGACAATTGGGACTGGACATGGCATGAATTTAACTTGCCCCAGTTACTAAGAAAGACTATTGAAGACCCAGCGGGTATGCAACAAACAGAATTCCATCACACTATTTACGAAGTTACAGGAGATGTACAGGATTTGGCCAAAGTCAAAAACTCAGAACTTCTTGATAAGAAAGTAGTAAATAGACAAGTTGATGCACGACTAGATTTAAGTGGAGATTTATCTATGTCGGACGAATTAATTAAGTATTTGCAAGAGATATTGTCTCTTGACGATGAAAAAGTAAAAAACATTATAGGAGTATTCAATGATTATTCTTCAGAAGTTGAAGTGGGATAATTGTTTCTCATATGGCGAAGGCAACGAGTTAGACCTTTCCAGAGATACACTTACACAACTAGTCGGAACAAACGGCGTAGGTAAATCTTCCATACCTTTGATATTGGAAGAAGTATTATTTAACAAGAACAGCAAGAATGTTAAAAAGGCAGATATAGCAAACAGATATGTTAACCAGGGTTATGATATTAGTCTCGACTTTACTGTCGACGATAGCTTATATAGTATTGATGTTAGTAGGCGTACTAACCTCAAATGTAAGTTAACAAAAGATGGCGAGGATATAAGTTCTCATACAGCATCAAACACTTACAAAACACTCGGGGAAATACTGGGTATTGATTTTAAGACATTTTCGCAATTAGTGTACCAAAACACAAACGCTTCATTACAATTCTTAACAGCAACAGATACGAACCGTAAAAAGTTCTTAATTGACTTGCTAAAGTTAGATGACTATGTAGCGTACTTTGATACATTTAAAGAGGCAGTACGTGTTGCTTCAAGTACAATTACTAGTGAGAATGCAAAAATTGCAACAATTGAGAAATGGTTAAAAGATAATATTCTCGAAGATAGTTCCATACTTGAAAAGAAAATTCTACCAAAAATGTCAGAAGAAGACGAACAATCTTTACGTTCTTTACAAGTAGACTTTGAAAATATCTCGGAAAAGAATAAAAAAATAAATCTGAATGAAAATCTCAAAGAACGCTTAAAAACTATAGACCTTGACAAAGCAAAAAATAACTTACAAAGGTTTCCAAAAGAACAGCCTTATATAGAGGAGTTAGGACAAGTACAAACACTTAAAGTAGAGTCTCTAAATGAGGAAAGTATGGTAGCTAAATATAAAGAACTAGCTACACAAACAGACGCTGAGTGTCCTACCTGTAGTCAACAGATAGACAAAGAGTTTGTAACAAGTCAATTAGACAAACACAGTACTAAATTGATTAGTATAACGGAAAAGCTGATAGATCAGCAGGCCAAGACAGATAGAATAGGGAAAGAGAATGAGATTAATAAACAAGCAAGGAAAGATATCAAGCAGTGGGAGGACCTCTACAGGTCTATCGACTATTCGCTCCCAGAACAAGCAATTAATGGCGAAGAAGTCGAGCAACAGATTACGGAACTTCGTGCAAAAATTACCACTGTTAGGTCGTCTCTTCAAGAGGTCATAGATGAGAATACTAGAAGAGAAAGACATAATACGAGAATTGGAATCATTCAAGAGCAAACAGACCAATTTGAGACAGACCTTAGCGAGTCTCAGTCTAGACTTGAGAGTGCAGAAAGCAAATTGGCGATACTTGAAACACTTAAAAAAGCTTTCTCAACAAACGGACTCCTGGCATACAAAATAGAGTCTTTAGTAAAAGAGTTAGAAATTCTTACAAACGAATATCTAGCAGAGTTTAGCGATGGCAGATTCGCCATCAATTTTGTAGTGGAGAACGATAAATTAAATGTGGAAGTCTCAGATAATGGCAATATTATTGACATTCTTGCTCTTTCTAGCGGCGAGTTAGCTAGAGTAAATATTGCAACATTAGTATCAATTAGAAAGTTAATGACTTCAATTAGTAGAAGTCAAATCAATGTTCTTTTCCTTGACGAAGTAAATCAAGCTTTAGATGAAGTTGGAAAAGAAAAAGTAGTGGAAGTATTATTAAAAGAAGAAAATCTAAATACTTATATGGTATCACATGGTTGGACTCACCCATTACTAGAGAAAATAGAAATTACAAAAGAGGATAATATTAGTTATCTTGAATAGCAACACAAAAGTATATCTTGACATGAAACTTATTTTCTGTTATAATATATATCTTATGGAGAAAAAATGAAAGTAGAAATTTATAGTATACCAAATTGTACTTATTGCAAGAAGGCTAAGTTTTTAGCTGACCATGTAGATGAAGTAACAGAGGTGTCATATAAAATGATTGGCGTAGATTTTTCTGCGTCTGACGTTAGGGAAAAGTTTCCCGAAGCAAGAACCTTCCCACAAATACTAGTAGACGATAAACATATCGGTGGCTATGTAGAGTTGGAGAAGTTAATTGGTTAATAGCAGACAAAAAGGAAATAACGCAGAACTTAAAGTAGCAGATATGCTACACAGAATAACAGGAGAGTCTTTTGTACAAACTCCTGGATCGGGTAGTGGTAAAATAAAGGGAGACTTGATGGTGCCACACAAAGATAATTTATTCACAATTGAGGTTAAATTCTATAGAGATATGGCATTTAATCACAAGATATTTACTCAAAAAAGTAATACCTTCGTGGGTTGGTGGGAAAAACTAGTAGTACAGGCCGAGCAAATGCAGCAAGAACCTTTACTTATATTTAAAGAAAACCACTCACGATGGTACGTGGCAACGACAAGAAAGCCATGTTACAAAAAACATATGTATATTAGTTGGCTGGGGTGCTATGTTACCTTTGCCGAACAATTTTTAGAAACACAAAACCTGGAATTTACAAATGGCGATACAATTTATGAACCATGGAAAAGCGACCCCGAACGGGAACTTACTGATTGTTGATGGACTCAATCTAGCTTTTCGATGGAAACACCAAGGCACTACAGACTTCGAATATGAATATGTTCGTACTGTACAGTCCCTTGCAAAGTCCTATAACTGTGGAGAGATAGTCGTCTTAGGCGATGGCGGTAGTAATTATCGTAAAGAAATCTATCCAGAGTACAAAGCAAATCGTAAAGAACGATATGCAGAACAAACTCCTGCTGAAGCAAAAGAATTTGAAATGTTCTTAGCAGAGTTTTCAACTACACTTAAAACTTTATCTCGTAAGGGTTATCTTACACTAAAGTATTCAGGCGTAGAGGCTGATGATATAGCCGCACTTATCACACAGAATCGAGAGCAATTAGGTCTCGATGAGATATGGATGGTGTCATCAGATAGAGACTGGGATTTACTAGTCGATGGTAACGTAAGTAGATTTTCTACAGTTACTAGAAAAGAAACAACACTCCTAAACTGGGACGAGCATTATGACTTTGACCCTGAGTACTTTTTAACATACAAGTGCTTAACTGGAGATAAAGGAGATAACGTTCCTGGTGTTGATGGAATCGGGCCTAAGAGAGCCACACAGATTATTCAACAGTATGGAGATATCTTTGATATTATGGCGAGTTTGCCAATGGAAGGAAAATACAAATTCATTCAGAACTTAAATGAGTTCGGAAGTGAAGGGTTAGAAGTTGGTATTAAACTCATGGACTTAACTTATGACTTAGACGGAGCAGTCTTAGGTCATGCACAAGAAATTATAGGATTAGTAGAAGATTATGTCAGTAAAAATTGATTTTAGTAAAGATAGTCTTTTAGATACGTTTGCATTAGCAACTCTAAAAGATAGATATATGGTAGGTGATGAGACGTCACCTCAAGAAGCTTTTGCTCGTGCTGCAATGGCTTTTGCAGATGATGACGACCACGCACAAAGGTTATATGATTATGTAAGTAATTTATGGTTTATGTTCGCTACTCCTGTACTTTCTAATGGAGGTACTCGTAGAGGCTTACCTATAAGTTGTTTCTTGAATTATGTAGATGACAGTAGAGAAGGAATAACAGACCATTTTGTAGAAAATGCGTTCTTGAGTTCCTTTGGCGGAGGTATAGGCGGCACGTGGAGTGATGTAAGATCTATGGGAAGTAAGACTTCTAAAGGTTCTGAAAGCACAGGTGTTATACCTTTCGTAAAGGTTGTAGATGCAGAAATGTTGGCGTTTAGCCAAGGAGTAACTAGACGGGGTAGTTACGCAGGGTATCTACATATTTCCCACCCCGAAATAGAGGAGTTCTTAGATGTTAGAAAACCTACTGGCGGTGACACGAACCGTAAGTGCCTTAACCTTCACCACGGGATTGTCATATCTGATGCTTTCATGGAGCTCATACACTCAGCTTCAAAGTATCCTGATTTCGATGATAGTTGGGATTTGGTTGACCCGCACTCTAATGAAGTAAAGAAAACTGTTTCAGCAAGAGCTTTATGGGTAAAGATACTACAGAATAGAATTGAAACAGGAGAACCTTATGTAATGTATGAAGATGCAGTTCAAAATGGATTACCTGAGTTTCAAAAGAAAAAGGGATTAAAAGTTCATCACTCTAATTTATGTAGTGAGATTACTCTTGCTACTGACGAAGAGAGAACAGCAGTATGTTGTCTTTCTAGTGTAAATTTAGAGTATTATGATGAGTGGAAAAATCATCCTTCATTCATACCTGACTTAGTTAGAATGTTAGATAATGTATTAACGTACTTTATTGACAATGCACCTAGTCAGCTTGATAAAGCTAAGTTCAGTGCTTACAGGGAGAGAAGTATTGGGCTTGGTGCTATGGGTTTCCATGCGTATTTACAACAGAACGGTGTTCCATTTGAAAGTGCTATGGCAGGCAGTATTAATTTAGAAATGTTTGCTTACATAAAAACTTTTGCAGATGAAACCACTAGAAAATTAGCAACAGAGAGAGGAGCTTGTCCAGATGATGATTCTTGCACAGTAAGAAATGCTCATCTATTAGCTATAGCTCCTAATGCAAGTTCTAGTATTATATGTGGAAACACGAGTCCAAGTATTGAGCCGTTTAGAGCCAATGCTTATACTCAAAAAACAAAAACAGGAAGTAACTTAGTAAAAAATAAATACTTAGACAAAATTATAAAAGAAAAAGTTACTCCTGCAATGTACGACGAAGTTTGGTCTAGCATTATTGCTAACAAAGGAAGTTGTCAACATCTAGATATACTAGATGACTGGGAAAGAGATGTATTTAAAACTGCGGTTGAAATTAATCAATCTTGGATTATAGAACATGCTTCTGTAAGACAAGAGTTTATATGTCAATCACAAAGTGTAAATTTATTTTTCCCGCCTGATGTTAACAAAGGAGAGTTACATAACGTTCATATGTTAGCATGGGCAAAAAATTTAAAAACATTATATTACTTGAGAAGTGAAGCTATCAGTAGAGCTGATAATGTATCTAATCAAGCCAAAAGAGAGATAATTTTTGAGCAATCAGATTGTCTAAGTTGCGAGGGATAAATGGCAAACTTACTAGAAGAAAGAGAATATTATAAACCGTTTGATTACGGGTGGGCATTTGAAGCCTACAAAAAACAACAACAAATGCATTGGATGCCTGAAGAAGTAAGTATGGCTGATGATATTAAAGACTATAATCAAAATCTTACAGAAGATAATAGACAGTTAGTAGATAACATATTTAGATTTTTTACACAAGCAGACGTAGATGTTTGCTGTGGATATGCTAAACATTATTTACCAACTTTTAAAGCACCAGAAGTAAGAATGATGTTAGTATCATTTGCTGCTATGGAAGCAGTGCACCAAGATGCATATTCATCTTTATTAGAAACGCTCGGTAAATCCGATAGTATATATAAAGAGTTTATGGATATACAAGAGATGGTAGAGAAACATGAGTACCTATCTGACTTCAATATGAATGACCCTCATAATATTGCCAAAACTATGGCAGTGTACAGTGGGTTTACAGAAGGAGTACAGTTATTCTCATCATTCGCTATACTATTAAACTATCCTAGACATAATCTAATGAAAGGGATGGGACAGATTGTAACATGGAGTATTCGTGATGAAACATTACATGTCGAGTCTGTGTCAAAACTATTTAGACAGTTCATCTCTGAACATCCAGAGATATGGACAGACAAACTAAAATATGAAATCTATTGTGCTGCTGAAAGAGTAGTAGAGTTAGAGGATAAGTTTATTGATATTTGCTTTGATAAAGCAGATATACCTGACTTAACCGCCAAAGAAGTAAAAGAGTATATTCGTTATATAGCGGATAGAAGATTACTAGGTTTAGGCATGAAAAACATATTTCACAGTACAGCTAATCCTTTACCTTGGATTGATGTACAAGTAAACGCAGTTGAGCATACCAACTTTTTTGAAAACCGTGCTACCGAGTATGCTAAGGCAAGTACACAAGGAAACTGGCAGGATATATTTAAATGAGCAAAGAACAAACCATCAACATTGACGGTATTGACTATCCAATAAATGAGTTAACAGACGAGCAGAAAGCTATTGTTACTTCCATTGGACAAGGAGATATAGAGATAGAAAGATGTAAACATCTTATAGCTATTTGTCAAACAGCTAGACAGGCTTACATTAATGATTTGGGAAACCAATTAAGTGGTGAAGTCGGTGAAGAAGAAGTTTAGATTTTACATATTAACTACTGCATCGGGCAGGTATACGGATTGGGATAATAGAGTTGCTGAAACTGATTGCAACTTCAAAAGTCTTAAAGTTCACTTTGATCCTAGGTGGTCAAACATACAATGCAAAGATGCAGTAGTAGTAGTAAACACACTAAGTTCTAGCTACAATAAAGTAGTAAAGAACTGGTGTATAAGTAAGGGAATAGAATGTCATATAACGGAATGTAACAACACTCCAGGAAAGGGCAAGAACGAATTACTTAAAGTATTTTTAGACTCCAAAGATGACTATATGGTACAAATTGACGGAGACGACATGTTAACCCCTTATGGGGTTGATTTGTATAAGAACCTAGCAAATCAAAAAGCTCCAGATAGTATAATAATATATCATCAATGGTCTCAACAAATTACTAAGTATGGTCAGCGTTTTTTTACACGAATAATGAACAACCAAGACAGACCTGCTAATTACAAAAAAGATTTACAATTTTTCTATAAGTTTGTATCTCTTGCTGCTAAGTACCAAAAAGATTATGGTAGAAAAGTTAAAAGCATGGGCGGTGTAGACAAGGTATGCCACTTATACGCTAAGTATTCAAATGACATGCACGAGCTATGTAGAAAGTATAATGAGAAGTATTTTTCTCATGTTACTAATCAACATATGGTAGACAACCACTGTAGACCTGTATGGTACTCTAGAAAAGCAGCTGAGTACAGATTTGATGAAGAGATGAGAATAGGAGAAGATACACGCCTATATCTACAACTAAAAACAGCACACTTTAAAGGTCTGTTAAATGTGGTAAGATTAAAAGAAGTTCCCTGTAGCTATGTCTATAACAATATACATGGAGGTATAGTAGCAGAAGAATCCAACGGTATGACTAATATGGATTGGATGAAAAAATTTATGGATTTACTGGCAGAAGATGTAAAGAACGGAAAAATAGGTGAGTACCCAAATTTACCCGAACTACAAGTCGCAATTCCAGAAGAAGTAAATGATTACTATATCACACAAGAGTTTAATATAGAAGACCTCGACCCATCTAGTGAAGAATACAAAAATATAAAGATGTGCGATGATACTAGAAAAGAACTAAAACAAAGAATAAATTTATTAGAAGATCAAATGACTAAATTAGGAAGAAAGTTAATACTTGACATAAAACCTAGCGGAGCAACTTATGCATTTATGAAGAATCCTTATTTAAAAAATATATACTTACTGACTCCTATGGAGCATAAAATGGAACACTACTTCCAAAAAAGGATAATACTATGAAAATTTTTATTGGGTATGAATCAGCATACCCCGAAATGTTTGATGTATGCAAAAAAAGCATACTTCGTTACAATTCTAGTCATGAAATCATACCACTCAAAAAATCGGAAATATCCGAATATACTCGTCCTTTTCAGAACGAGAGTACAGAGTTTGCCTTTACTCGTTTTCTAGTACCACAGCTCTGTGACTACGAAGGCGAAGCTTTATTCTGTGATGGAGATTTCTTATGGCTCTGTGACCCTGAAGAAGTTATGGATTATTTTTCCGATGAACATACAGTTCATGTGGTAAAACATCCTAATTTTCTCGTTCAAAGTAAAAAAATGAAAGGCAAGAAAAATCATAGTTACCCTAGAAAGTACTGGTCTAGTCTTATGCTTTTTAATAATCCTAAGTGTACAGAACTTACTTATGATTATATAAACCAAGCCCCAGCGGGTGCATTGCATGAGTTACGATGGGCAGATAGTATAGGGGGAATTCCTGCGCAATATAATGCAATGGTAAATTATTACAAATTCAAGAAACCAAAAGCACTACACTTTACAGACGGTGGGCCTTGGTTAAATATAAACGAATGTTCGGAGATGACAGCAAAATGGGTAGAACTTTACAAGAGTTAACAGAAAATAAAAACATAGTACTTGTGGGAAATTCAGTCGAAATTCTACAGTATGATTTGGGAGAATACATAGAGAGTTTTGATACAGTTGTGCGATTTGGAAAAGGAGTGCCTGAAGATAAATTGCAACAACATATAGGAAAACGTACAGACATATGGGTTACGGGCTGGTTACGAATGAACTTTCATCCTGCGTTTGAAGACGCTTATCCTCTGTTTAATCGCTGTCGTATACACCTCGACAAATACCCAGACCATAGAGGTCCGCCTCCTTGGGGACATGATAACGATATGTTTAATGATGAGGAGTTAATGAAAATATTTGAATTGGTGGGAGCAAAGAACGGAGTAGCACCTGGTGGTGGTAGACCGAGTGCAGGTTTTCTTGGTATATTGTTTTTCTTGCAGAAGTGCAAATGTAAGAGTATAACTTTGATTGGTTTTGATTTCTTTGCTAAGAAGTTACCGATTAAAACAGGAGGAGATTATCCATCAAGTTGGCATATGCCAGTAAACTCAACAAGTAAAAGTCCTCACAATCCTAATGAAGCTAAACTAGTTAAAAAGTGGGAACAAAAAGGTAAACTACATTGGAAAATTCTTTCCGACCTAAATGACGAAATGTTAAAGTTTTCCTAATCTATATCCAACTTCTATTAATTTTCTTGCAGTTTGTTTTTGTCTATTTGTTTTATATGATAAGTTTTCACATACTCGTGCATTCCTAAAGTTAACAGGAATTTTAGGTATAAGTTGAGCATATAACTCCCAAGGAGTTGATAGTTGAGTTCCTGTACTTACTTTAGCATATCCATTTGATAGTGCCTTTGTCGGTAGTGCTATACTCCATGATTTTCTTAACATCACATTATAGTTTATATATTCTTTTGACGGTAGTGCATCCCATTGTATTAATAAGTCACTCTTACCATTCATATATCTAGGAAGTACTCCATGTTCTTTTTCGTGTAATTTTGTAAAGAAAAACTGATTTGTTGTAGCTAGTACTCTGCTATCATAGTCATTATAGAATCCTCTAGAATAAAATAATTCATTATCATTTAGATCTTTGAGTAAGTCGTAATTCAACATAAAAAAGTCAGTGTCCCAGTTTGCAGGCATATCTGCTTTAGCAAAATCTAGTATTCCATAATAAGATGCGAATTGCTTGTGTCCAACAAATACTTTCTTTCTAGATAAGTGAGATAGTTTTGTTTGGAAAAAAGATTCGTTTGGTATTTCATCTGTCCATCCACTCTTTAAAAATATTCTATTGCCACCTGCATAAAGTATTCTTTTGTGTAGCCCTTTATCTTTCCAATGTAATCTAAGATGTTGAATAGCTCTAGATGCATAATCTTTTTTCCAATATGCTTCATATATCCTTACATTTGGAATATTGTCAAATATCCAATTAATTGGTAAGTCGGCATAGTGTTCTTCCTCCACATAGAGATGTAGACGATATTCTTCGTCTTTATCAATTAAAGAAGCGATAGTAAAATAACTCCACTCTGGCTTCCATGTATGTACTAATTCAATCATTTTGTATGTTTCCTATAATCCCAAAAATTATTTATATATAAATCTAGTCTTTGTTGTGCATCCTCATCGAATGAAAATATCATTCCTGAGTTCCTTGCTGAGAATATTTTTTCGATTGCTTTGTACCCATTTGTACTTCCACAAGCATGATAAATACTTTCATATGTTAATAAACTTTTTTCTCTTTCTTTTTTTGAGTAGCTTATCATTCTTAAGTTTTTCTTAAGTAAGAGTGCGATAAGTCCCATTTCACTATTAGGCATTGTTGCTACATTAGAACACTTCATAAGTAATTCCATGCCTCCACTTCTTTTATCTAAAACTTTATCTTTTCCGAACTTTCTTTTAAATTTAGCAACCATTAAATCGGTGGTAATTGGATGTGGTTTTATTACATACCCTTCGTCTATACATTGTTTTATTCTACCCCAATGCACACAAGTTTGTTTAGTTAGTAAGTTTGTTCCTGGAGGAAATACAACTTTATCATATTCTTCTTCAGTATATTTTAAATGATACTTATTTCTTAAATTATTTTTAATCTTATCTATTCTAGCAGTATCTATTTCTATATCTGAATCGGCAATTACACGCATCAATTTATCATTTATGAGTACAGAATTTACTCTTAGATATATACCTGCACCCAAAAAATCTGTGTATAACCAACTTCTAATAGTTCTTGTTTCGTTAGTGTTAAACCACAAATCATAATCAAAATTAATACCTTCTCGTTGTTCGGGTATTAATTCTTTCTTCATTCTAGATAACTCATCTAAATCTTCTTTAGGTCTAGTGCAAGATCCTGACTTGTATATATGAGTACTAAAATCTCCTAACTCCTCTACATTAGAGAGAGGGACTAATTTACCCATTTTTTAAATCTCTAATTTGTTTTTTAAGGTCTACTATATGTACCTCTTGTTCTTTTAATCTTTCTTCAAATTGATGTATTGAGTCAAAAAGAGCTTGTCCTAAGCTTTCTAATTTATCATTAACAAATCTAGGAGTAATATCCTTATCTTGTAATTTCATTGTTTTTCCTTTGGTTAGTTATTATTCTGTCCACTGATTACCATCCCAGTAGGACGCGCTAAACGCATCTGCACTAGATACTTCGGTGTCGAAGATTGTTCCAGCTGCTGATGCAGTAATTCTTTCAAATACTACAGTTGAAGTATCAAAAGTAGTTGTAGTTGTAGGTGTCGTTGTTCTAGTTGTATCTGATAGTCTACTTGTTTCAATCGTAGTGGTAGTAGTTCTACCTGTTGCAAATACAGTAGTTCTAGTTGTATTAAATACTGTTGAAGTTGCAAATACAGTAGTTCTAGTCGTGTCTGTAGTCCTTGAAGTATTGAATGTAGATGTAGTACTTCTACTAGTTTCTGTACCTCTACTTGTTAACGAAGCTCTTGATGTATTAAAGGTAGATACTGTATTCTGTGAAGTAACGGTTCCTCTACTTGTGAGGGATGCTCTAGACGTCTCAAATGTAGAGACTGTATCTCTGACTGTAACTGTACCCCTAGTTGTTTCTGATAATCTAGAAGTATTGAATGTAGATATTGTACTTTTTGAAGTAAGTGTATTTTTACTTGTACCTGTCGTAGTATTAGTATTGAACGTAGTTGTAGTACTTTTACTTGTACCTGTGCTTCTAGTTGTAAGAGTTCCTTGAGTAGTAGCGTATGTTGTTGTAGTTGCTCTACTTGTAATAGTTGCTCTTGTTGTATCTGTTGCTCTTGTTGTATTAAATACTGTACTTGTAGCTCTACTAGTTTCTGTTGCTCTTGTTGTATCTGATACTCTGGAAGTATTAAATGTTGTGTCTGTTGCTCTGCTTGTTCCAGTTGTTCTAGTTGTATCTGATAGTCTAGTAGTATTAAATGTTGTGGTTGTACCTCTGTCTGTAACAGTTCCTCTAGCTGTGTTAAATATTGTAGTTGTAGCTCTGCTTGTACCTGTACTTCTTGAGGATAACCTAGAAGTTTGATATGCTGTTTCAAACGTAGTAGTTCTGCTAGTATTAGTAGTTTGTGACGTAGTATAACTGGTTGACTGTGCAGTATTACTTGTTCTACTTGTATTAGTACTCTGTGTAGTAGTATAACTAGTTGACTGTGAAGTATTACTTGTTCTACTTGTATTAGTACTTTGTGTAGTAGTATAACTAGTTGATTGTGAAGTATTACTTGTTCTACTTGTATTAGTACTCTGTGTAGTAGTATAACTAGTTGATTGAGTTGTACCTGTTCCTCTACTTGTATTAGTATTTCGTGTAGTGGTAAATGCTGTAGCATCTACATAAGATGTTGTTATACTCGTGTTGGTACTTCTACTTGTAGTAAACGCTGTGGCATCTACATAAGATGTTGTTATACTCGTATTGGTACTTCTTGTTGTAGCAAATGATGTATTATTTGTAAATCCTGTGCTTATACTCGTATTGGTACTTCTTGTTGTTGCAAATGATGTATTAGCTGCAAAGGTTGTTGTTATACTTGTGTTGGTACTTCTACTTGTAGCAAATGATGTATTAGCTGCGAAGGTTGTTGTTATACTCGTATTGGTACTTCTTGTTGTAGCAAATGATGTATTATCTACATAAGCAGTTAATCTACTTGTATTTGTTGAGTTTGTAAAACCTGTGTTATCTACATATGCTGTTACTCTTGCTGTGTTAGTATTTCTTGTTGTAGCTTGAGAAGTATTATCTGTGTATGTTGATACTCTCGCAGTATTTGTATTTCTTGTTGTAGCTTGAGAGGTATTATCTGTGTATGCTGTTGTTCTAGCAGTGTTTGTATTTCTTGTTGTAGCTTGAGAAGTATTATCTGTGTACGCAGTTAGTCTACTTGTAGCAGTATTATAAGCTGTACTTCTTGTTGTACCTGCTAAATCTTCTGTTACTCTTGTTGTATTATTTGTAAATGATGTACTTCTTGATGTATTAGTTCCAAATGAAGTTGCATTAGTAAAGCCTGTATTATCTGTGTATTCTGTTGTTCTTGCTGTGTTAGTAGCAAATGATGTACTTCTAGAAGTATTTGTACCTCTAGCTGTGTTAGTAGCAAATGATGTATTATCTGTGTATGCTGTTGTTCTTGCAGTATTTGTGCTATTAGTAAATCCTGTACTTCTTGACGTATTTGTACCTCTAGCTGTATTAGTAGCAAATGATGTACTATTTGTAAATCCTGTACTGTTTGTAAAACCAGTATTCCAACTTGTGTTTGTGTTTCTAGAAGTATTGTTCTGGAATGCTGTATCAGTATTACTTACTGCGTAATCAGTAGACTCCGCAATTACCTGTACATAACCACCACTATAAGTAAAGTAAGTGTAGGTAAAAGCAGTTGTTGTTGTTCTTGCAGTATTTGTTAAAAAAGATGTAGAGGCAAATGAACCACTTGCTCTTACAGTATTAGTATTTCTCGCAGTATTTGTATTTCTAGCGGTGTTATTTGTAAATCCTGTATTATCTGTATACGCTGTTGTTCTTGCAGTGTTAGTATTATTTGTAAATCCTGTACTTCTTGATGTATTTGTACCTCTTGTGGTATTGTTCGTAAAGCCCGTATTAGCTGAAAAGGTTGTTATTCTAGAGGTGTTATTTGTAAAGCCAGTACTTCTAGAAGTATTTGTGCCTCTAGCTGTATTAGTGTTTCTAGTTGTGTTTGCAGTAAAACCTGTAGCTCTTGCTGTATTAGTTGCAAATGCTGTTGCGTATGATGTATTCGTTCCAAACGATGTATTTCTTGTTGTGCTGTTTGTAAACGTTGATGTTCTTGATGTATTAGTAGCGAAAGCTGTATTGTAAGATGTACTATTTGTAAACCCTGTACTTCTTGATGTATTAGTAGCAAAAGCTGTATTGTAAGATGTACTATTTGTAAACCCTGTACTTCTTGACGTATTAGTAGCAAAAGCTGTATTGTAAGATGTACTATTCGTGAAGCCAGTACTTCTAGAAGTATTTGTGCTTCTTATAGTATTAGTATTTACAGCTGCCAATGCAGTGTTTCTACTCGTATTTGTACTTTGAGTAGTAGTATATGATGTATTTACAGCAGCTAACGCAGTGTTTCTACTCGTATTTGTACTTTGAGTAGTATCATATGAAGTATTTACAGCGGCCAATGCAGTGTTTCTAGAAGTATTTGTACTTTGAGTAGTATTATATGAAGTATTTACAGCAGCTAACGCAGTGTTTCTTACAGTATTAGTACTTTGAGTAGTATCATATGAAGTATTTACAACGGCCAGCGCAGTATTCCTACTTGTATTAGTATTTTGAGTAGTAGTATAATTAGTATTTACAGCTGCCAATGCAGTGTTTCTACTCGTATTAGTATTTTGAGTAGTTGTATAACTTGTACTTACTACGAAAGTAGATACAGTATCATACGTTGTATCTCTTGTAGTAGCAAATGATGTGTTGTCTGCATAAGCAGTAACAGTACCAAATGTTGTTGTTCTCGTTGTGGCAAATGAGGTATTGTCTGCATAAGCAGTGACAGTACCGAATGTTGTTGTTCTTGTTGTAGCAAATGAAGTGTTATCTGCATAAGCAGTAACAGTACCAAATGTTGTTGTTCTTGTTGTAGCAAAAGCTGTATTGTTAGTAAACTCACTAAGTCTACTTGTAGAGATTACTGTATCAAAGAATGTTGTAAAAGTAGTAGTAGTTTCATACGCAGTTGTTGTAGTTAAATTAGTCTCAAATGTTGTAGTAGTAGTAAAATCAGTTGTAGTCGTAAGTGTTGTATTAAACGTTGTCGTTGTACTAAAGGTAGTAGTTGTATTATACGCTGTAGTTGTACTTAAGCTAGTCTCAAATACTGTTGTAGTTTCAAAAGTAGTAGTTGTATTAAATGCTGTAGTTGTGCTTTTACTTGTATTAAATGTTGTTGTTGTGGTAAAAGTAGTAGTCGTATTAAACGCTGTAGTTGTACTAGTATTAGTATCAAATGTTGTAGTTGTGGTAAAAGTAGTAGTTGTATTAAATGCTGTAGTTGTACCCTGTGTAGTATTATACGTTGTAGTAGTATTAAAAGCAGTAACAGTACTAAATACTGTAGTGGTTGCAATTGTTGTGTTAAATGTTGTGGTTGTATTAAACGCAGTGGTAGTAGTAAAATCAGTAGTTGTAGTTGTGTTTGTATTAAACGTTGTTGTTGTATTAAACTGCGTTGTAGTTGTAAAATCTGTAACAGTAGTAATTGTTGTGTTAAACGTTGTGGTTGTATTGAAAGCAGTGGTAGTAGTAAAATCAGTAGTTGTATTTACTGTTGTAGCAAAAACGGTAGTAGTTGCAAATGTAGTTACTAAATTAGTTTCAGTACTTCTAGATGTATTGAACTCTGTTACTCTGCTTGTATTATATCCCGATACTGTAGCTACGTCTGTATCAAAAGCTGTAGTTGTATTGAATGTTGTAACAATGTCATTTGTGTTTGTAGTTCTAACAGTTGCTGTGTTTCTAGCAGTTTCATGAACCGCAGAGAATGGGCCAGCTAAGTTACTGTTATCATTTACATATACTTCATTGACCCTTCGTATTGTTCCGCCATCATTGACTGCAAGGAAGGATATCTGACGTAGTGTACCACTGTCATTAACATATATTGCCATATCTTAACTCGAATAAACAAACCATACATGACCGTCACTCGTTCCAGTAGTATTTGTTGGTGCTGTTGTTGTTATTGTAAAAGGCAATCTAGCTTTTGCTATGATTCCTGAACCAATCTTATTTGTCGCTACTGCTCCCTCAAAGTTTCTACTGGCATCAATTACATCACTACCATCAATTTTTAACCCTGCGTCTTCGATATTAAAGTCTAATTTTTGTCCCATGTTATACCTCTATTGTTGTCCTTATAAATTTAAATGCCATACTATCTGTACTTGCTGGCGTTACTCTTAACCTTATATTACCTGATACTAAGTCTGCATCAAATGCTGCCTGTGCTCCATTTTCAAATATAGATGCGTACTGTGTTAAGTAAACATCTGAGCCATCATGGAATAATAAAATTTCTATTGCTTGAAAATCTGTGTCTGTTGTATTATGTACTTGTACTAAGTACTTAGCAGTTCTAAATGTAGCTGCTGCAAAAGTGTCTAGTGTAAATTGTGCTGTTGCTGAAGAAGTTCCTGAACCTACATCCATACCAGCTACTTCGTCTATATGAAGTTTTTGTGGTGGATTAGTGTCTTGAATACCTATGCTACCTGCTACATTTACTTTATTAGATGTGCTTCCACCAAACCCTAAATCTCCTCCAAATGTAATACTTCCTGTCATTGTTTTACCACCAAGTGCTGCACTTGATAATTGTGTTGTTGTTACAGAATTATTTGCAATCTCACTTGATCCAACAGCGTTTGCTGCTATTTCACTTGAACCTACATTGTTAGCGGCTATTTTAGAACTTGTTATTGCATTGTTTGCTATTTTAGCATTTGTTACATTTAAGTTAGTGATATGAATAGTATCTACACTACTGCTTACTATCTCCGCACTATCTACAGAGTTGCCTGCTAGTTCGCTTGAAGTTACTTGATTAGTGCCTATTTGTGTGCTAGTAATAGAGCCATCTGCTATTTTAGCTGCTGTTACACAGTTATCAGCTAGTTCATCTGTTCCTACAATACCGTTTTGAATTATGCCAGCTGTGACCGAGTTAAGTGCTATTTCGCTTGTTCCGACAGCATTACCAGCTATTTTACTAGAGGAAACAGAGTTTACAGCTAAATGTATTCCATCAATACTACCTGATACTAATTCACTTGAATCTACTGAGTTTGCAGCTAGTTCTGACGAACCTACTGCTCCAGTTGCTATTTTAGTAGCACTTATAGAGTTATTCGCTAAATCTGCGTTTACAATAGAGCCATTTACTATTTTTGATGAGTTTACAGAGTTTGCTGCTAATTTGCCTTCTGTTACTTGTCCGTTTCCAATATGTGCTGTATCAATACTGCCATCTGCATAATGTTCTGAATCTATAGAATCATCTGCAATTTTTGTTCCATCTACTGCATCACCTGCTATTTGTAAGGCTGCTACAGCTCCTGTTGCTATCTCACTAGTATTTACTGCATTTGCAGTTATGTGTCTACCTACAATTGCATTAGTTATAATCTTAGTGCCATTTATATTGTTATCTGCAATGTTTGCTGTTAAGATTGTGTTCGCTGCTATCTCAGCTGTTGTTATACTTCCTGCTACAATCTTACTTGCATTTACAGTATTGTTTGCTATTGCACTTGCTGTTCCTGTTAAGTTACCTGTAACATTTCCTTCTACGTTTGCTACAAGTGTTCCTGTTGCATAGCCTGTGCCTTCTGTGTTTACTACTGTGGTTGGTACAGTCTGTAAATCTTTAAATATTTTCCATTTACCTGAATCTCCAGCATCTCTGAATAAACCTGTATACTTATCTGTTCCGCCTACATCATACAATCCATAAAAACCTATGTCAACTGTATCTGCTGAACTATTTGTTGTCGCTAGTGCAAGAAGTGGGTCTGCTACATTGATTGTTGTAGAAGATACTGTAGTTGTTGTTCCTGATACAGTTAAGTTTCCAGATAACACAACGTTACCTGAGAAGGTTTGTCCGCCTAGTGCATCTGATTTTAATTCACTTGCACTTACACTATTCGCTGCTATTTTTGTTGCATCTATTGCGTTGTCTTGTATTTTTGCAGTTGCTACTGAATTACCTGCTAATTGTGCAGTGTTAATTAAACCGTCTGTAATAAAGTCAACACTATTAATTGCATTAGCTGCAATATGTCTTGCTACAATAGCATCGCTTACTATTTTTCCTGAAGTAACATTGTTATCAGCTATTTTAGCTGTTGTTACTTGTAATGCTCCAATATGTATAGTATCTATACTACCAGTTACTAATTCTGATGAATCTACTGAATTTGCGGCAAGTTCTGAAGAACCTACTACACCAGCTGCTATGTGTGATGCATCGATAACATCTGTACCAATCTTGTTAGCATTTATTGCGTTATTTGCAATGTTTGGGCCAGTAACTGTTAATCCTGCTATTTTAGCACCAGTAACTGCGTCATCTGCTAAGTGTATAGTATCTATACTACCAGTGACTAATTCTGCACTATCTACTGAGTTAGCTGCTATATGTCTTGCAACTATACTGTCCGTAGCTATTTTTGTTCCGTTTATATTGTTGTCAGCAATGTTTGCTGTTAAAATTGTGTTTGCAGCTATCTTACCACTTGTTATAGCAAGGTCTGCAATGTCTGCTGTCGCGATTGTTCCATTGACTATTTTTGCTGAAGTGACAGAATTATCTCCGAGTTTAGCAGTTGTGACAGCTCCTGCAGCGATCTTTGCAGTAGTAACCTGTAAACCTCCTAGATGTATCGTATCGATCGAGCCAGTAATTAATTCTGCGCTGTCGACACTGTTTGCTCCAAGTTGAGTGCTAGTGATACTCCCATCAGCAATATGATGAGCAGTAACGTTGTTGCCAGCAATTTTTGCAGTTGTAACTGCATTTGCCGAAATGTGAATTGTGTCGATACTACCAGTGGCAATTTCGCTTGAATCGATTGAATTTTGTGCTATCTCATTTGAGGTTATTGCATTTCCAGCTATCTTCGCTGTTGTAACTTGTCCTGTTCCTAAATGTATAGTGTCTATGCTGCCTGTTACAATTTCTGAACTATCTACTGAGTTTGCAGCTAAGCCTGAAGCTGTTACAGAGTTATCTGCTACTGAAGTTACAGCAGTTGACTGTAGTTCTGCAGCTCCAACAGAGTTTGTTGCTAATTCTGCAGATGTTACAGAATTTAAAGCTAACTCAGATGCTGTAATAGCATTTGCAGCAATCTTACTTGCAACTACACTATTATTACCTATTGAGTCTTGTTGTACTAAAAATTTACCTATTAACGGCATTTTATGTTTGCTCCAAATACGATAGAACTATGTCTATTGAACTTGTCGTGTTTGATAGACACTTTATAATGTCACCTGCTTCTAAAACGACTTTTGCATCACCACCTATTGGAGCTAGTGTTGAACCCGCAGGTATTTCTACTCCATTTACTATTGAGGCGTGATGATTGGCACTTGCATTAAACAATTGAACAGTTGCTGTAATGTCTGCTCCTGCAACATTGCAAATATATAATCCTATAAGTGTTGTTGTTGTGCTATTTGGACAGGTATACACAGAGGTTAATCCTGTGCCTATATCTACTGCTGTTTCTGTTTTAAATGCTGATGCCATAATATTATCCTAATGCTATTGAGAAAGCTACGAGGTCGTCTGCTGTTAACGCTCCTTCTACATGACTGGCTAGTATTACTACTGTGCCATCTGCTTTCTTTGTATAAATTCTTTGGTCAGCCACATTCATAGCGATTTCATGAGTTTGTAAATCATTTGTCTGTGGCACTGAGTTTGTTGTCTCTGACCTTTTTGGTTTAATAACTTGAGCCATTCTTAGAATGTGCCCCCGTCTATGCTATTAGACCACGCTATTGTTCCGTTTGCCCCAACTTGTAGAATTTGTCCTACTGCATTTGTTGAGTCGTATGTTCCTATTGATAAAGAAGCGAATGAACCACCTGTATTAGCACCATATAATAGTACTCCTTCTGGTAATGCGCTTACTCCTTTTAATCTTAAAGTATCTGAAGCTATTTCAATTGTAGTATCATCAACATTTACGGATAGTGTGTTTCCTGATTTTCCAAGACCGTCTCCTGCAGTAACACTACCAGCTCCTGAGAACTGTGTAAATCCTAAACCAGTTGTACCTAGTGTTGCTGAACCTGTTACGTTTGATAGTACAAATCCTGCATCTGCATTTACTGACCCTTCTTCGATGAAAGTAAAACAACCGCCTGTCATACGTGCTGATGAATCGTTATCGGTTGCTCTTGTTAGTACAAAAACTGCTGATCCACTACCTACTGTAGTTACTGTATAAATACCATTTTGTGCTGTTGCAGTCTGATTTTTAACAAGTATTCTATCGCCAGTTGTAGGTGATACGCCATCTACAGCTATTGCTCCATTAGAGTCTCCTGTTAAAGTAGCTCCTACACCGTTTGTACCGTTGTTGTAAGCTGCTGCTAAATTAGCTGTTGTTGTTGCTCTTACTGAATCTTTAATATCTAGTGCTTGTTTTACTGCATCTACATATCCTTTATTTGCTGCATCTGTTGTGCTTACAGGAGTTCCTACGTTTAGGATTTTGTTTCCACCTGCGTCTACAGTCTGTGACCCAGCTATTGTTAAGCCTCCATCAAAGTCTGCTGATTCTGTAAATGTTGAAGTACCCGTAACTGTTATAGTGTCTCCACCTGCGTTACCTAAAGTAACGTTTCCATTTAAAGTTGTGTTTCCATCTACGTTTAAATTGGAATCAAAGTCTACATTGCCTTGACCGTTGAGTGTTCCTGCTATAATTGTATTACCAGTTCCACCTACTACAGAGAACTTGTTAGTATTAACTGTTAGATTACCTGTTGCGGCTATTGAAGTATTAGAACTTAAAGAGTTAACAGTAGCAGAACCTGATACATCTAAAGTACCATTTAAATCTACATTTTTACCAAATTGTATCTTTTCACCACCGTTAGTAGTTACTAATTTAATGTAAGATGTTCCGCCTTCATTGATATCTAACGCTGCTGCGTTATCATCTAAAATTGTTATTGAGTTGGCTTGAGTTGCTAGATTTAGAGTACCGCCATGTTTTAGAATTAAATCTGCCGCAGAATTTATTGTTAAGTTTCCGCTTGTTACTGTTTTTAATTCAAAAGTAGCTGAGGTAGTAGCAATAGTATTATTAGCACCTGTGATTACAGTAGAACCAGTTTTTAACTGATCAATCTTACTGTCTGAGCCTACTAATATAGCTGAACTAGCTGTTAAAGTACCTGCTGAATGGTCAAGCATTGCAACATACAAATCTCCTCCGATTGTTGTTACTGCGTTACCGACTGCCGGTGAGCCTACAAATAGCTTTTGCGAATTAGAAGAATATGCTAATTCACCAGCACCTAATGAGGTAGGAGCAGCGGAGGAGCTACTTCTTTTGATTTTAATGGTTTGTGCCATGATTATTTCCTATCGAGCTATTAAAAGCTCCCTGCGTCTACCGTGTCTGAGTCCGCTGAATTGTTACCTATCATTATAGGGACAAATTCAAAGTTTCCACTTGTTATTTCTCGGTAGATCTTTAACTGATTATCATCAGTGTCATAAAATAAATCTCCTTCAGCTAAGTTTGCAAGGTCTGCTGATGGAGCCGTTGTAGCAACATGAAATTGGTCTGCTAAAAAATTTAGTGCATCTTCGACATTGTTTGTGCCTACAAGAGTACCTGACGGTGAGGAAAGAGTTATCCCCGACGCATCACTGAGTGCTGCGGCTACTGCTGAAGAAATAGTAAGGGTGGTAGTATTAGAGGTGGCAGTTATAGCGCTAGTTTTAGGAGTTATAGTTACTGTTGTTGCCATTATCTTGTTACATTTGGAGTAACTCTTGCTACCCCCTCGATTATTCTTGTAATACTATCTGCTGATGTATTTTGCAATTCTAAATCATAATAGTATTTACCTGCAGCTACGTTACTTGTAACGGCATGCCCCATAGCCATATTTAATTTGCCTTGGGATCCGCTAGTAATAGTACATGTAAATGTTGCTGTAAGAGTGCTTGATGTGGGGGTAGGTCGCAACTGTGCTGTTGCTACGTGATTGCTAGTTAAAACTATTGGACTTCCATCTTCTGCAAGTGCAATTTCAAGGGCGAAATCCGCTCCCTGGTCAATAACTATATCATATTTTCCTGCTGCCATATTGTACTCCTATATGCTAAATTATATCAAAAACTTGAGGTGGTGTCAAGAACTATTTTTGAGGGGTATATGCTTGACCTACGAGTTCGGGAATTTGTCTTTAACTGCTTTCCTAGCTAAATAAAATTGTCCAGTTTTTGCTGTATCACCAAACTTTCCAGAATCAATATCGTGATATAATTTATCTAGTTGTTCATTAAGCATAGAATAATACTTTGCTCTTTTATCAGTAGAGTTTTCTGTTGTTGTAATTGTTATATCTGTCATGATTGTCTCGCTGTTGTTATCTTTTTAGTATAGTCTAGATAATCAAACTTTTGTAATTTTAACATAAAAGTGCCTGGGTCGTTAAAAGTTAAATTTAATGTAGTATCAGTCATAGTTGCTTTTAGTACATTATCTATGTATACTTTTGTTCCTACAACTAATCCTGTAATGCCTACAGTTCCTTCTAATGCAGGAGTGGTAGTGTTAAATGTAGGATCAAATGTACTCTTTGCTACTATACCATCTTCTGTAGAATTTACCATATTAGTACTTGCGTCTATATGGTCGTCTTGTTCTACAGCTATATGACTAAAGCCTCTCTCAAGTTCTCCTGCTATTATATCCTCGTTTACTCCTCCTGTCGAAGTCCACGCTATTTGTTTATCTGATTGATAAAATATGTTCCATATCATATACTTTTTCCTCCTGTATAATCTTCTTCAAAAAATATTATTAATGCCCAATATATTGTAGTTGCTCTACCTCCGTCTATATCGTAAGCTTCAAGTTCTACTTTTATATTGTCTTTGTCTATATGCTCTCCATATATATGAAATCCATCATTCCATTCTGCTATTAACTCTTCTTCGCCTTCCTCTTCTTCATATATTTCTCCATCGCTATAAACTTCCATAGGTGGAAAACATCTAGTAGCGACTCCGCTAGTTATATCTGTAGAATGGGACCAACGTAATGCATAAGCAGGTCTTGCTGCTGTAGCTGCTCCAGAATTAGTACCCCATTCGTGATTTATAGTAGTAGCTACATCTGTAGTAGCACTTCCTCCTGTTATACTTAAAGTGCCTTGATGCCAAGAGTAAGATTGTAAACCTCCCCCTATGTGTGCTCCTCCATCAAAAGAAGTAGCTTCTAATTGACCTTGAGCATTCGTTGCTACTACATTTGCTGAAGCGTAAGGACTTGCATTAGTTCCCGCACCACTTCCTGTATTTATACCTGAAACAAAAGTTCCCCGAGATAAAGTAGGACTTCCTATTACTATAGGGGTACTATTAAACTGCGTTTGTCCATAGTCATTTAACCTAATCATAGGCCCATTTACTCCTCCCGGAGGTTGAGCACTACTACCGTAGTAAGGTTGATAGTTACCAGTTGCTTGATATGTATAATCATCTTCTACATAAGTAGTTCCATCTGGCATAGTTACAGTTACATTTCCACTAAAACTTGCTGTTGATTGTAAACTTAATATAGCTTTTACTATATAGAATCCACCTGCATCTATGTAATCATACTCTACTCGTGTGACATTTACAGTTGTTGTTCCATCACTAACAGTTGTTGGTTGTGACCTTTTTCCTAATACTACTCTTCCCATCTTAAAATAAACTCAATGTTGTAAAGTTCTGTTTTTCTGCGGAAGCAAATAAATCAAAACTTCCTGAACTTGCACTTAGTGTATACGTAATATTGGAAGTAAGTCCTGCTAGATTACTTACACTAGTTGTTACTTCTGAACTAGAAGCTGCACTTGTTGTTATTCCTGAAAAAGCAATAGGGCTGAATGTATATGGATTAAACATACTTAATGTAAAAGTTTGAGTAGTAGAAGTATTAACACTTGTTGTTATACTTGTAGAAGGAAGTGCTGTACCTGCTATAACTGCATCATAGTTGAGTGCAAATTTTTGCTCCTCTCCTCTATACCCTGTAGCTCCTTTTCCATCATCTACAGTTAACAAAATATCATCTAGTCCACAACTATCAATATCTGTACCTGCTCTAGATACAAATAATCCACCTTTACTACTATATCCTGCTGTTGAATTTGTTAGCTTGCCTTGCAGTACTCTTTTCTTGTCTTTTATTTCTCTTCCGCCCCCAACTAATCCTCTGCTTGTATCTGTTGTAGTTTGAGGATTTGCAAAATAAGTATCTGTCATATATCCATATGCACAGGGTATTCTTAATACTTTAAAACTTAAATCTGTAACAGCATTACCTGTTGTTCTTGTTCTGACTGTGGGATGTATATCTCCATCATAACTATTGTCACCTTCCTCTGCAGGATAAATATGTGTTTCAGTAAATTCTAGTGAATTTCTCAGACTTGTGTAAAAAGCATCTTCCTCATCACCGTCTCCGTCATATTCAAAGTCACCTTCGTTTGCTTCTGAAGAAACAACTAAAGGAATATACCCTAAAGTATCTTTGCTGCCTTTGAAATCAATTCCTGATGAACCTAAAGAAGATTGAAAACCTGTTCCATATACTACACCTCTTCTTCTTATTCTACTATCAAATATAGTATCTTTTGGCCCTGCAGTTGTAACATCAGCATTTTTCTTTGCTATTTTTAAGCCATAAGTATCGTAATCAAAATATACAGTATCTCCTACTGCTAAAAAACTATTTGCAATTGTGTAATTTAATCTTACATCATAACTAGTCCCTGAACTTGTGTCATGTTTACCTCTAACTGTATAGTATAGTCCATAAACTCCACCACCATAGTGGCCTGTATGATTTACTTGGTTTACTCCATCTATACTCATACTGCTACCGACAAGTATACTTTCTGGGTTAGTTACATTTAAATATGCACTAGTGCCATTACTATTTCCTTTTGCAGTAACAGTATGTTGAGTTCTTAATTTACCTAATATTGTATTGTTTCCCATTAGTCTTCTATTAATATCCTTTCGTTATTTCTATCTATTGTAAATTTGGAACCAACTGTTATTGTTTCCCCTGTGTCTACATTTCCTGATGTATCAAATGGTGAGTTTGCTATGCTTCCTACATTTATCTGTGCTGAACTTCCTCCTCCCGATAGTACACCTGAAGCTGATAATGTTACACTTGAATTTTTGAGTGTGGATGGAATAGCAACAGCTGAGTTAGTATCTCCCGCTTTGGTTATAGTTACATTAGTTCCATCCATAGCAATACCAATATCACTATTTAAGAATTTATTTGTAGCTGTTTGACCTGTTCCGCCTACTCCTACAGGGACTGTTCTATTAACATCTCCATCAGAATTAAGTCCTGCATTAGCTCTTACAGCTCCTGCCTTCACTGTTGAGGCTGCTGTACCGTTTACATTAGTAACATCTGCAGCAGTATTACTACTTGTTTGGTCGGCGTTATTAGATACTCCACTTAATCCAACGAGAGCTTGAGTAGCACTTACAGTTGAAGTTTCAGTACTTCCAATTTTTAATTTAATTGCTGTTCCTGATATGGCTACATCTAAAGAAGCGTTTTTAACATCATCGTCTCCTAATGTAGTTGTACCATTAGCTGCTTTAAGATTAGTGCCTAAAACTGCACCTACTGTAGCTCCTGTTGCTATACCACTCAGTTTAGTTCCTGAACCAGTTTCAAGTGAATTTAAATTAGTTAGTCCAACACTACCTTTGTCAAGAGTAGTTGATTGTATGACTGTTGAGCCTTTCTTAATTCTTATAGATGTACCGTTTGTATCTATGTCAAGACTGTCGTTTTTAACGTCATCGTCGCCTAATGTAGTTGTACCGTTAGATGCTTTAAGGTTAGTACCTAATACCGCACCTACTGTAGCTCCTGAAGCTGGTAAAACTGCGAATGCTTTTCCGGAGCCACCTATGTCAGCTGCTACTATCTTAGTGTTTGATATAACAGTATTTACCCCGGTACCAATACCAGTTAGCTGTCCGCTACCATTAATTGCTATATTAGAGTTTTTAAGTGCAGTAGGTACTGTGTCCGTTGAGTTAGTATCTCCTGCTTTTGTAAGTGTAATATTAGTACCGTCTAAGGTAATTCCTAAGTCACTATTTAAGAATTTATTTGTAGCTGTTTGACCAGTACCACCCTTACCTGTAGGGACTGCTCTATTAACATCTCCATCAGTAGTTAAACCTGCGTTAGCTGCTATAACAGCTTGTTGGGCGTTTGCTACAGTCTGAGTACCTACATTTGATACATTATTTGCTGTATTATTCCCTGTAATGTCAGCACCGTCTGTATATGAAAGTCCTAGTTTACCTTTTGTTATAGTAGTGGTATCAGTTGTACCATCTCCTTTTGTTAGTGTAAATACACCAGAGTTTCCTTGGCTAATAGCTATGCCGCTATTTAAAAATTTATTTGTATTTGTTTGTCCTGTTCCACCTACACCTACTGGTACTGCTCTGTCTACATCTCCATCAGAATTAAGTCCTGCATTAGCTCTTATAGCCCCTGCTTTAGTAGTACCTGTATCATTTATATCGTCAAGGTCTAGTGTTCCTCCACCTGCTCCTGTTAAAGCACCTGCAGAACTTAGAGCTATTCCTGAATTTAAGATACTTCCTGTTCCTCCGGGCGCAGTTCCAGCTCTTAGATTATTTAGCTTTGTTCTTTCTTCACTAGAAAAAACATTATTTACAACGGCAGTGCCTCCGCCTATTTGGAAACTGAATCTTCCCTCTGTATTATCAGTTGGGAATGTAACTCTGTTATTAGACTCTTGTAATTTAGCTGCTGCTTCTGCTGCATCTGATTTTGTAGTAGCATCTGAAGCTGCGGCTGTTTGAGCTGCTGTAGCTTTACTTTGAGAACCTGTAGTACTTTCTATACTCCCTGTTCCTCCAGGCAAAGTTCCTGCTCTTAAATTATCTAGTTTAGTTCTTTCAGTGTCAGAGAAAACATCTACATCAGTTGTACTACCATCATTTATTGAGAATCTCCAACGACCTTCTGTGGAATCGGCAATTGGTGTAAATTTATTCGCATCTTCAGGTGGTTTTGTTCCGCCTAAGTTTCCATAATCTTCTACATATCTTATAGGTACGCTCCAAGTAATCGTATTACTTGTTCCTGGTTTTGTTCCTACAGAGAACCATACTAATCCATCTCCAGATACTGCGTTTCTTGCAGCAGTAAGAGTAGAGTACCAAGAGCTTGTTGGTGGATTTGGGGTTCCTGCACTTGGAGTAGCAGGTTGACTACTGGATTCTTGGAAGACGGTAAAGTTTGATGCTCCATCATCTCCATCTGCTCCTGGGTCTCCATCTGTTCCATCTGTTCCATCTGTTCCATTGCTGCCTTCAATTATATTAGCAGCCTGCCAAGTAGTTCTGAATCTAAAAGATCCGCCACTAGTATCAAATGCTGTAACACCTTTTACAACCCATATTGGAGTTGCTGCGCTAGGTACATTTGCTATATCATCATGCCAGCCTGTAGGTATTATAGGAAAGTTTGTTATACTTGGAGTAGTTGGTTGATTAGCACTTCTTATAAATATAAAGTTAATATCATTTTGAGGACTAAAAGCGTTACTTGGAGTACCCCAAGTTAAACTTCCTGAGACATCATTCAAAGATGTGGTTTCGAGTGCAAGAGCTTCTGATTTAAATATTATGCTTCCTACTGCAAATTCAGGTTGTACTGCTACCCACCCCGAAGGTATACTAGCTACCGTGCCAGTACTAAAATTATAAGTCCCTGTACTTGGTGCGGAAGGAGCTGATATATTTGCATTATTAAAGGTTTGTTTGTAGTATAAAATAATCTCTTGTATTTTTCTACCTCTATCACCTGCAGTTCCATCTTGACCATCTTGTCCATCTTGACCGTCTTGACCGTCTTGACCGTCTTGACCATCTTGACCATCTTCTCCTGTACCTCCTGATAAGAAAGAAACCAAAGTATATGTACTTCCGCTTCTAGTTACTTTTCCTATTACTGTATCTTGGTTGGTTGAAATAAAACTTGTTTTAAATATATTTACACTACTATAACTTCTTGGTACAGACTGGTCTAAGAATAATTTTGTATTGCTTTCTATTGAAGTAACAGTAGCAAAATAACGAGTAGTACTAGTATCAATTATAATTCTATCTCCGACTTCATATTCTGTAGTAAAACTTGTTCCACTACCTGTTACTTCTGAACTATATTGTGGGATTGAAACTGTACCTGTTTTTTGTGTGAGTCCAGCATTAGCAGCACCTACCTCTGATACATATTCAAAATTGTAATATACAATTTCATTGTTATCTCCAACATTTGGATTTCTTGCAGTTGTATCTTTTTTTATCTCTACTGCTTTAAGAGGGTCTGCTGCATCATCAAAATCATGAACTACAAATGCTTCTCCACCATCACTGACTCCTGAAAATACTTGACTTGTTTGTGCTGTATTACCTGAAGAAACACTTATTAGGTCTCCTACTGTATTTGTAAAATCATAGGTTGTACTGCCAAGACTTGCTAATCCCGTTGATGAGTTGATACTTAGCCCAGTGGATAAACCTCCACCTGTTGCTATAGCACCAATTTTAGAAGTAGTACTCGTTGGTATTTTTAATACCATTAGGGAAGTATCAATTTCTCTCCTTATCCATTTTGAGAAATGACCTTGTGTATTGGTAAGTCTTACCAGTACCGTACCTATTTTTTGTGCAGGGTTTTCTAGTAAGAAGGAAGTTTCCGTAGAAGGAATTATCTCTGTCTTAAATTTCCCTGTAAATCCTAAGTTATGTTTTACTTCATAGGATTCTATAAATTCGTATTTGTTTGTAATTGTATTTCCGGCTGTGTCCGTTCTATCTGTACTCGGATGCCCCCAGGTTATTGCTAAATCTAATGCTGAGCTTTCAGGTGCTTCAGTTGTTCCATCTATACTTTCTTGTTGATGAGGAACCGCTTTCAATACTACATCTGTAGGGAATGGTACGTTTTCTGTGTACCTAGGCATTCTTGTTGTCTCTGGTAAATCTTCTATAACATACCCTCTATCTACTAAAGAAAACTTTTTCCTATTATATTCTACTGCTGATATTGCAAATATAGGATCTTGGTCGTCTTCTTTTATATTCTGTATCATATACTCTTTAGCAGAACCATGAACCATTTGTCCATCTGCATCAAGTTCTATAATTGCCCAAATACTATGAGTTGCAGGTGCACTAGTAAAGGCACTAGCGACAGTAACACTTGTAGAGTTGTAACTTGATACTTCTTGTCTTTCAACTCTTGTCTCACCAGACCATACTAAATCTAACTTATTATCGCTATCATCTACTGCATTTATCATTATAGCTTCAGATGTTAGCGCTGTATTTGATCCTGCAACATTATTTGCATATTGTATAAAGTCTCCTCTTTTTCTAGAAGCTCCTCTTATTGTTGCGGTATCTTGCTGTAAATATGCTCCACCTTCTGGGAATACTACTTCCATAAAGAAGGTTGCTGTATTTGATAAATCTAAGGAAGAGTCTACTTTTATATTAGTAGTAGTAGAATTAGCTAAAGTTCTTCCTCCGAATCTTAGATTGTTTCTATCTGCATCAGCAACTGTTATTACATCTCCACTACTTAAATTTACACCTTCTAATCCTACTTGGAATGTTACTACATCAGTTTCCATTTGGTCTGTAAATAAATGCCACTTACCATATCTTACTGCTTGTGCTCTACTAGTGCAACCGAATGCGACTACATCTTTTTTCTTTATTTGTCTTGTTTCTACTATGTTGTCGTAATCTTCTACTATTTCTACTGTTTTTTTATAAAAAGCTTTTGGGTCATTCCATGTTACATTAACTTGATTATATCTAAATCTATTTCTTGTTGACTGGTAAGAAAATGAACCCCCTAATACATTGCCTTTATTAAAAGCTGCTATTGGAGACCTTTCTCTATTTTGCTCTATTGTAATTTGTCCATTTACCCAAGTCATCATACCTCTAAAAATAGATAACATATCTTGTGCAACTTTCATAGCTTCTGCTTGTTCAGTAAACCACACATTTGCTGTAAAACGAGGTTCTGTACCTCCTTCTCCATTTGGTACTAATTCATCACAATATCTTGCTATTTTAAACAAAGCATATTTATCTATATCACTAGCGTCTATATACTCTCCACAACCATATCGGTCATTGGTCATTATATCATAGAAAACCCATGCAGGATTATTAGAGTATACTTTCTCAAAGTTAGGAGAAGTTGCGTCAAAGACATCTGTATCTCCCCTAAAGTTTCCATCCCATGCTACATAGTCACTTCCTACTGCTCCTGTAGTAATATTTCTAGTATATTGTGCGGGGCTTCCTTCATATCCTTCATGGTTAGGAGAATAGTTAGTAGGCACCATTACTTTTAATCCTCTTGCGTGATAACCTCTTTCTGGAACATTTCCAAAGTCAGAAGCATTAAACATCATCTGCCCATAAGCTGCTAAAGGATAAGAAAGTTTGTCATTAATAACTGATTCTATAGAAGCAAGTCTACCTGAATTATAGTGTGTAGTTTCTCCATGTTCTCTATTAATTGGAGTAATTGTTTCAAGTTTTATTTCATAGTCTTCAAGAGGTTGGTAAGGCTCTAAGTTAATATCAAATACTTCTACAAAAGGATTTTTACAATAAGCTTCTACTGTTCCTGAAGAAGTATAAGTCCAACCGTGTACTCTTTTATTCGATGGTCTAGCTAATAATTGTGAGTCTGTTGGACCATATAGCAAGTCTTCTGTAAAGTTTGCATCTCCTGGATTTTTGTATCTAAGATAAATTCTGTGTTCTATCATAGAAGGCCATTCTCTTCCGTTTTTTGACTTTATGGCATGCATATTATCATATTGGAAAGTAAGTTTTAATCTATCTACTGCAGATTTTTGAGTACTTACATTCATTTGAGTAGAAGTAATAAAAATTGGATTAGCTGTCCAAGTAGCTGTTTCGTCTCCTGAAGTACTATATCCATAACTATTAAAATTATTACTTACCCCTATTCCACTTAAATCAGTAGTTGTAAGTGTTTTACTAATATTTGCAATCACTGAAGCGTTGCCGGTGTCTGCTGCAGTACCTACATAAGATTGACTTCTTTCTCCTGTTTTAAATCCATAAGTTACGTTATCAAAATTATAATTAAAATTTGTTGCTTGATATTCTGCTACACTTGAGGGGCTATCCATATAAGCCGCTGTGTTTGCAACTGTTCTATCTCCACCAGTATCAGGTGTAATTACAGCTGTATTTGCATTGCTAGTAGAACTAACAGTTCCACATAAATCAATAGTACCTGCTAAAGATGACGCAGTTATTTCTGCCATTCTATCTATTTCTACAGAAGTTGCACTTGTGTATTTTGTAATTTTACATACTAAAGTTGTTTTATTTGGACCGCCTTCTTTTATTCTTAAATATTGACCACTTACGTATGCTTTTGAAACATCATTAGTAGCAAAACCTCCTGAGGAAGTAACAGTCTTACTACCTGCTGTTATAGATATTCCTGAAATAGTCTTTTTTGCTTCTTCTATTCTAACTTTATAACTTCCATTACTGGAGTTATATCCTGAGAACATAGAAGAACCTGTGTTATCAGTAATAGTATTAGTACTAGCATTGTAAGATACATCAAAACTTTGTTTTGGATTATGGGAAGTTTTATATGCATTATTTAAAACTTGAGTAGTATCTAAATATATGGATGAAGCTCCATTTATAAGTCCTTCAATAGGTCCTTCTGATATTAAATCGTAGACAATAACAGACTGTTCCTGATTAGGACTTCTTCGTCTATTTCGTGTTACGCCAACTGGAGAAGACGCTGCGGTACCGTTTTTATTTATATTTCTCATACTTATTTTTGCATTACAACAGCAGATGATTTTGTAGAATCTCCCCCACTGTTTGCTGGGCTATTTGACGTTGAATTTATGTAAGTAAATGACGCATTATAACCTGTTGTTTTTTGATCTCTCATAGAGTAGTTTATTGTTACTCCAGGAACTATTAATTCTCCATAAAGCAAAGGAACCGGACTCCCCATCTTTACATTTTCTTGTGCATTACCAAATAAGTAACTATCAGGAGATGTTCCAGGAGTTTGAGGAGTTAAATAATCAGTTAGTCCTTTTAGTGCTAATAATCCTCCTATTGCTCCTGCTATTAAGGCTGCATTTGCAGTTAAAAATAAACCTAAGCCACCAAATGCAGTACTACAAGCTAAAAAAGAACCTAATGTTGCTATAAGCGCAGGTGCAAATATAGCAATTACTACTCCTAGTACTATCTTGAATACATCCCCAAAGCCAGAACCTGCTGGAATAGGTGTTATGTATATTGTGTCTTTTATTACAGGTAAAAACATATCTGCAATATCGTCTTCTGTTTCAATAAGTAAGTCTTTTCCATGTATTATTTCTAAGCCTACATTATCTTTTTGTAGCATTCTAGCCATTTCTTCTGCGAAACCTTCACATTGTGCTTCTATGAGTTTAAAAATATCACGCATGTTGTTATCCGCAGATACCCAATCTGTTCCAAACTTTTCTCCTAATTCTCCCATTAACTTAACGTGGGTCATATATACACATCTCCTTTTCTGGGTACGATACTATCATGTAAGGTACGCCCATTCTCTTGCAACACTTTTTGTCATGGTCACTTGGTTCACATTTTGAGTCGTAGTGACTATGGACTACATATTTTATTTTTGAAATGAGTTGATACTTAACAAAAGTTTTTGGGTCAATTTTAAACTCATTTAATTTATTCTCCGCAAAATTTTCACAATTTATAAATTCTTCATTTCCATCTTTTTCTATAATTAAACCACACATTTCTTCAGGGGCGGCTTGTTCTGCTGCTTTATAAATACTATCTAACATTAGTCAAACCTTGAACTTCCTGGGAAAGCTCCAAATGGTAGTACGCTAGTATTATCATTATCTGCTTTTGGATTTGAAGTAGCACTTGAGGTACTAATTGGAGTTGCATTGAATCTACGATTACAAGAAGATAATCTCTTCCCACAAATATCTCCTCTTTTCCAGAAGTCTCCAAAGTTAGGAGTGTTTCCTGCATTAGTAACTTTTGTTTGCCAAATACTATATCCTGTAGCTTCCCATGCTGTATTTGCACTTACATAAGTCCAAGTCATTCCATAGTTATGAGTAGTAGCCCCATTACTTGGATTACTAGGTAATCCTACTGTAGTTGGTGCTGTAATTGTTTGTGTTTTTCTAACATAATTATTAAATTTTTCATCAGTATAGGCATAGTAAGTAGTACTTGAACTATAATCATCATATACACAAGCTCTAACAAAGTTAGCATTGCTTTCGCTAGGTGTTCCTTTTGAAGTTTTAGTTCCAGTAACTCTTGCCTGCCAATAACTTTTTACAGAAGCACTTGTGTAGTTTCCATTTGCATCTAATCTTGTTGCTGTTTGATTATATGAATATAAAGTATCTGTTGTAATGTTTGAGCTTCCTCCTAAACTATCCCAACTTGTTACTGAAGTATTTGGAAGTATGTAATGGTCATCCACGTTCACAAATGCAGTAAATTGTGTTCCTGTACTTGTTCCTGCATTTGTTATCTCAGGTCTATATAATCCATGAGAGTGCCAACTACATCCACCTATTTTTTGACTTTCTTTTCTAGTAGGACTTGCACCTTGGTATTCCCATGCACACCCGTTTCCTACAATGGTTCTTTTTGGCACCATTACTCCATCCATATCAAAAGGAGAGTTTAGTTCAAATTCAATACTTGTTGAATCTTCGCTAGATATTTTATCTATAACCCATACTTCTCTATTAAACTCTACTGGAGGCTCTCCTGCAGTTGTCTCGTTGTCTCCTCCTACAATATATTTAACAAGAGTTGCTCTACGAACTATTTTTTTACCTAGTAATTTAGTGTAATCTCCACCTATTGCTTCTTTAAAACTTACTGCAACATTTGTACTATTTGTAGCAGAAGATATTCTTAATCTTGGTCTAGCCATGGCTCCTGATTGATTTTTCTCAAACCCATCCGCAACTATAGGCAAAGTATTATAAGTATTTAATTGAGTATTTGTAGTATAGTCATACATTTGTATTGCACTTGCGTCTGAATTGTTATGCCCACTAAAGTACACATAAGTTCCATCTGCTTTTTCAATTTCAAACATATGTACTATAGCACCTGGTGTTAAAGTTTGTACTGTTGCGATTATAGACATTACTCGTAAACTCTCTCTAATTTCATTGATAAATTATAATAATCATCATATGCCCAAGATTGACTCCAATCAGGACATAGTACTTTAATTGTTGTTTCTCCCCCGCTTTCTGAGTATACAAAATTAAAAGATGTAACACCTGCTTTAGTTTCTAAAAAGTTTGATATTTGGTCTATATCTTCTTTTGTTCTATTTGCAAAATTTATACTAAATGATTCATTTAGTACATTTATACCGTTTCCTACTCTTTGAGAATACCCATCACCAAAATCAGCTTTAAAAACTCTAGGGGTGGTCTTTCTAGTAAATCCTTTATCGGGCACTGCTTGTCCCAGGCTTCCGCCTACATTAAATCCTATTGCCATTAGTAACTATTTAACAGGCCTCCTGCCCTTTGCTGTTTAACAATCTCTTGTTGCACCGCCGCTGAGATACTTGCTCCAAATGCTTTTGCTTTCTCTCCTTCTGTTTTTATATCTTGTGTTGCACTGCCATCTGACATGCTAACGTTAACAGTAACATTATTAGTACCGCCACCAGCACTTAACATTTTTACTGGTATTTCTTTATCGTTTCCTAAAGGTACAACTGCTTCTGTTCCATGTAGTGTTGCAGGATATCCGCCCTCTGGTCCATCTGCTATTCCACCACTTCTATATGAACGATAGCCTCCATTACCACCTTGTTGCATAATTCCGCCTTGTCTTGCAGGAGTTCCAGTCATTCCCATCATTGCACCAAGCGATGCTGCTGCTCCTGGATTAACCATTCCTACCATAGCCATAAGTGCATTTAATATAAGTTGCTTAATTATCATCTTTGTTATATCTGCTAATATAGAAATTGCCATATCTCCAAAGGCTTGTTTCATTGTTTTTGTACCTTTTGCAACTTCAACTAAAGCTCCTGCCATATCATTTGCAAGTCCTTCTGTTAGTCTTGTAGCTATATCTGTTTGCAATTTCATTTGTGCCGAAATTTTTTCTCGTAGTCTAAATTCTTCTTCTAGTTTTGTCAAGGTGGAGTCAACTGCTTGTTGTTTTAGTACATTTGCATCTTCTTCAAGATTTGTTCCGCTGAAGTCATTTGATATCATATTACTACGTGATTGATTTTCCGCGTTAGTTCTAGCATTTTGTAGAGCTCCTTGAGCAAGGTCTCCTTGTAAAAAAGTAGCAAAACGATTTTGATAACTTCCTCCAATACCAGATGTTAAGCCTTTATTTAATTCACCCATTCTAACGTTCTCTGCTGTAAATTTTTGAAAAGGTAAACCTAAAAGTTGTCTTTGTATGTCTAATTCTTTTTGTGCTTCTGCAGTTTTTAATTTTGCAAATTCTACTTGGTCTTCTAACTTTTTAAGATTTTCACTATCAACAGTATCTTTTTCTTTAGCAAGAACTTTTTCTGCTATTCTTTGCTCCATTCTAGCTTTATCTAAAGCATTTAGTTTTGTATCTGTAGCTATTCTATCTTTTTCAAACATTAACAATCTTTTATCTGCTATAAGTGTTGAATCTAAAGTGTCTATTTTATTTTGATGGCTTCTTTCTTGTATTCTTTCAATTACTTTGTCTTCGTCTCGAATAGCTTTAGCAAAAGACTCATTAATCTTTCTTAAAGTATCTCTTCTGTCAATTTCATCTTGAGCTGCTTTATCTGCTTTTACATCAACATCTATATCGCTTTGCATTTGGTCGAAACCTTCTATGCCCATTCTTCTTGCAATTGCATCAAATCCTTTCTTAAACATATCTCCGTCTTTTCCTGGTCTATAACTACTAAATTGCAGTGCATTTGCGCCCTTGTTGTTTTGCATAGCCTTTCTCATACTTTGTGCAGCTATCTCTGGTGTCATTAATTCTTCTGCGCTTAAGCCCAAAGCATCTTGTAATATTTTTTGTCCTTGGGGGGTGTCTGCTAAAGCCACTAGCTGTGCAAATTGGGCTTCTCTATTTTTATTTTCACTTTTGAGTGTTGGAATAAGGGTCATATTTCCCCCCGTTTCTTCCTCAGTTGCAGTGCTTTTTCCTGCGCCCGTGCCTAATAACTTATCAAGCTCCTTAAACTTATTTAAATCTTTTTGTCTTTGTGTTTGAGTTGCAACACTATCGCCTTGAGCGTCTCGCATAGCCTGAATCGTGCCTGTATTTAAACTACCTCCTGCTCCTGTAACTGCGTCTATTTCTCTTAGTATATTTGCAAATTTATTATTACTACCAAAACCAGTTACCAGACTTAATCTTTGTTTATCAAGACTTTGCATTTGTTGACTAAACTGTGACATTGCTTGTCCTGCTAACATAATATCATTTGCTATAGTTACGAAAGCATTATTTTTCATAGAAATTCTTTCTAATTGGTCTACAGGTCCTGCGAATTCTTCTGCAAACCCTTTCATTTTAGGAACTAATTGTTCTATTTGAGTTGCAGTTACTAGTAACTTGCTTTGTGCTTCTTTATCAAAAGTGCCTTCTTCTAATTGTTTATTAAATTCTCTTATTATACCAAGAATATCACTACTTTTTAAAGAGTTTGCTTGTTGTTCTAAAACCTGAAGTCCTCCTACAACAAATCCCTCTCTTCTTACTTGGCTCATTCTTGCTAATTCTGTATTTAATTCTGTTAGTGTTTCTTTGAAGTCTAATGCGGCCTGTTGAGCTTTTGTTAAATCTTCTTCTGTGCCTTTCATCATGGCTCTTATACCATCAAAAGCAATAAAAGCTAAACTTATCCAACCAAAGGCACCTAATAATTTTGATACTGCTCTACCTGCAAATGAAGCTCCTTTTGCTATTGTACCAAATACTGTTCCAAATCCTACTTTAGTAGTTGCAAGATACTTATTGGTAGCTAAACCTAATTGTTTATATTCTAACTTGGCTTTTGTCATACTACCTTTTAATCCAAGTTCTTGGTGTTTTATATATCTATCAAATATTAATTGGTCTTGTTTAGTCATGTTACCAATCATATTATTTTTCTGTTTTAAATGCCTTTTTAAAACACCAAGTTCTTTTGCATTTAGTTTCTTTCCTAGGGCAGCTTTTTGTAAAGTAGCACTCTGTCCAGTCATGTCTTGTCCAGCTAACATGCTTTGCATTCCACTTGTTCCACTAGCCATGAAGTCTTTTTGTGCTTGTTTCCCAATGTCGCCGCCACCTTTTAAACCTTTCAAAAGTTTAAGATCTTTTCCAGCTTGTTTACCCATATTTCTTGAGCTATCTGCTGCTCTATCAAATGCAGCTGCCATTTTTCCAAAGTCTGGTATTATTTGACTAACAATAGGTGCTGCTAATAATCCGAATACACCAATTAAAGAGGTAATATTATCTTTTAAAAATGAAATAATTGGAATTAAAAATTCTGCAAGTCCTAGCTTGATTACTTTTGTTAAATCATCAAACTCTTTTGCAAACTGACCAAGTACAAAAGCACTTTCATCCATAATTTCTGTAATTCTACCAAATTTTTCAGCACCTTGTTCTAGTACTTCATTTGCAACTGCTTGTGATCTTTCAAAGGCTGTTAAAGCTTCTCTTGTTTTACCTATAGCTGCTGCATACTTTTCTGTTGCAGGCTCAAGTCTTAATATAATACCTAATTCGTCTAATAATTCGGGTTCTGCTTTCGTCACACCTCTTATTAATCTGTTGAAAGCATCTGTTAAGTCTCTACCAAGAGCTAATGATGCATTTTTTGCCACAGTACCTAATCCTTCTAATTGAGTACGAGTTAATCCAGCCGCAGAACCAATCGCAACACCTGAAGCTGCTTCTTTAAATGATAACATATTGGCAGTTGCTTTCTGTACGGAGGAAGTCATAGTTGCAAAGGCTTGACCAGTTACAGCACCGAAAGCTTTCTGGCCTTCTACCATATTTCTGGTTTCCATTGCGTCTTGTAAAAATCTAAATGCTGCTGAAACGGCGAATACCTGTGCAGCGATTGTTGCATAAATAGGCACAAGTCCCCCACCAATAGTTTGGGCTTGTTTTGAAAATGCTTTTGTTGAGTTTGATGTTTGATTAGATAAGGATTTTAGTCTTCTATCGCTTTCTTGTACATTCTTTGCGACTGAACCAACGTCTTTTCCCGCTTTCTTTGCGTTTTTACCTAGATTCTTTAACGAACCATCATCAGTAATTTTAACCTTAACCGAACCGCCATCTCTTTTCTTTCCTGCCATTATTTTTTACGCTTTCTCTCTTGTGTCATTCTATCGTTTATTGAACGACTGTTGAGAGCTTCGATGTTTTTTAGCCAAAAAACACATTGTTTCTTGTCTTCAACTTCATATATATCTATTATTGTTCCTAATGCTGATAAATCTTTTCCAAAATAAGACCCAGACATTCCATCCCATCTATCGGGGAGCATGTCATGAATTGAAAATGCTATTTGTACCTCGTATGGCAATTCGCCACGAGACGGAGGCATTTTAGCGGGATCAGGTTCCTGTCCTAATTGTTCACATACTCTTAGATACTTATCTAAGTCTATGTCATTTTTAAAAAATCTTTCTAAATCCGCAAGTAGTAATATTACTTGCGTTCTGTAAAATTTTCTAAGTCACCAACTTGTTCAGTAACCCATGTATCGAAATCGTTTGAATTTTTCATTAGAACTTCACAATTTTCTTGTGTAAATTCTAAGCAATCATTTGTATCGACCCCTGATGTATCAACTAATAGAAGCTCTTCTAAGTATTTATACTTCAGTCCAGTCCAGTTTTTTATAACTGCGGATATATACTGAGGTAGGAATTTATCTGCATCGAATTCTTCTTCGTATGCTCTAGTTTTCTTATTAAACTTGTTAGTTACGCATTTATTACGTAATTTTAATAACTCTTCTCTTGCAAGATAAGTTAGTTTAACTTTGAAACCTTCCATCCCAGGATAATCAAATTCTACGGTTTTGCTAGGAGCAAGTAAGCTCTTAAGCGATATTGGTTCTTTTTTTAATTCTTGTACTACTTCTTTGTTTTCCAATTTTATTCTCCAAAAATGAACGAGTGAGGATTGGATTCCTCACTCATTCTAGTTAGTTTATGATGTATATGTTATACTCATTTCGTTTGTTGCATCAGCTGCAGTTGATGATGATAAATCAGTTGATAAACCATGGAAAGCGACATCTACTGAAATTACGTCTTCAATACTATGAGTTGGTAATTCCATATGCGCTTTTGGTAAAGCTACTGTACATCTAGGAGTATTACTTCCTCCACCTATGTTAAATGTTAAGGCAAAAGCATTAGTAATAATTCCTGTTGATTCCTGCATCTTTTCAAATAAGTCTAAAGACCCATTTGATTCAGCGTTTAAGTAACAAGTAAAGTTACCAGAAACATTTCTAGTACCTGTTATATGACCTAATGGCTGACTAACAGTACCTAGTGTTTCGGGGGTTAGATAAGTAAGATTGTTTTCAATACTTATACTTCCACCTGTTAAGGTTACTCCAAAAGTGATATCACTGTTGCCTAAAGCTCCAGTTGCTCCACTTACTTCAGATGCATCATATACGACTGTTAAATCTGTTAACTTCTGTCTGATAAAGTTTCCTGTTGAAGAAAGACCTTCATTAATTAAACCGAGAGTAGTTTCACCACCACCAGTTGTTACTAAAGAAGCTGTTTCTGTTATTGATTTACCGTTTCCAGACCACGCTACTTGCGCGATACCATCAATATCAAAGTCAATTGTTGCAGAACCAACTGAACAATCTGCTAATTTATAAACGGTTACTCCGTCTGTACCTGTTGTAAATGTTGTACCTTCAGTATCCTTGGTAGCACCAAGAACAAAGAATAGGTCAAACGTTCCGATAAGTACGTTATTTGAATTTGCAAAATCAAAAGAATTAGGTTCGTGAGCTGCAGGATCAAATGTTCCTGACTCTCCAACTGCTTTCTGATAATCCTTACCACCCATAGCAGCCCATAGTGGGCCCTCTACTGCAAACTTTTTACCGTTTCCAGCGTGTAATCCTGCATCCGCCGCAACTGAACCAGCTGCCGATGTAGTAGGTCTGATGTAAGTACTAAAGCTCCATTCAGCTGGTGCGTAAGAATCGGTGAACATTGTTCTACCTCTTTTACTATAACCACCTGTTCCGGCTGCTTCATTCAAAGTTACTTCGGTAGTATTTGTTGCCTGACTGAACGAAAATCCATCCAACACAGGAATTTCATAAAGAGCTGTATTGGCAGTTGTACTGTCAGCACTCCACTTCATGAAAACTTTTGTATCTCTACTAAAGAAAAATGACATTTTTTATATCTCCATTAATATCGAATCTCGCAGGTGATTTCTCCTACACCCAGAGGTTCTAATACGCCTTCATCTGTATCTACAGTAGCAATTGTAGTCTGCACTGTAGTATGAGATGTTCCTGTTGAGTCTGTGTAGGTTAAGGGATCATTATCCTCCAACACAGTTTCAACGTCTTCTAACAATTCTTCGAGAGCTTCTACGACATCATTGTCGTCAGAAACATAACATCGAACTGTTATTGTTAAAAATCTAAATCGAAATCCACCGCCATCATATTCTCTGGTTTCCGCACCTGCTCCAACATGTATAGTTGGAAATTCATTTACTTCATCCCAGAATTTAAGTCTACGCTCTACTTTTGCTACCGAACATCTAAATGGAGGTTGTCCATTTATTCCTTCCAGTGCTACTGCTATTGCTTCAACTATGGCTCTACGACGCGACGAATATCTTCTTGCTGTTGTTGAGTCCATTATATTCTCCTGACTTTTATAAATTTATTTTGCATTGCTTGAGCAACAATCTCTCTAATTGTTTGCCCGATTATTCTTCTTGGGTCTCTTTGCACACTACCCATTTTTCCACCTGGTTCAAATGTTCCATAAGGGTCTCTCATGTATGTATAATCTGCCTGTAACCCTCCTCTTGGCCCTTGCATTACTTGTGTAACTCGGGCTGAGTTTGCAAATCTACCTGTTCTATAACGTAGACTTGGTGGATTCATTTTCATTGCCACTGCTTGTGGTAATACTGAATTTATTAAATTCTTCAAAGCCATAGGACTTTGTCTTTGTTTACTTGTTGAAGCTGCTATTCTTTGCCTATTACTTACTTTACTACTGCCTTTTCTTCCTTTCTTAGGATTTCTTTTTCCTTGTAGTTTAGTAGCTCCTGCAACTATTACACTATGTAAAGCTTCTGACATCTCTTTTTCGCTCTTGCCTAGCTTTACTAACTGCTTATTAACCCTTAAACGCATATTTGGTTTGTTCCACCATTTCTTACTTAATATTTCTTTTAAGTACGCAGAACCACCAATTTCACCCATTCTTTGTGTTATGCCTTTAGATGTTTTAAAATCTTTATTAAACTTTGGATTAGCTAAAACATCGTTTACAATTTTTTCTACTATATCTAATACTGCGTCTGTATCAGATTTACTCATCATGGCTTGTTGGCTCCCTGGAGTACTGCCTGGAGTATTTGAGCCTAGTGCCATTGCAAATTCTATAACTTTATCAAATTTTAGCAAATCACTTATAGTTGTGCTATTAACGGAAAAAGAAGCATCTAATTTAGAAGCTAAATACATTGTTGCTGAACTTGTTACAAAGTCTCCTGCTAAATGCGCTTTTTGTTTTTCACCTCTAAGTGTTTCAACTAGTCCTACTACAGCTACTGAGGTATCTCCATATTCGTCATTTACAGTAGGGTCTAGAGTACCACTATTAAATCTACCTGCTACTGGACCATGCAATCTAGCATAATTTCCTCTTGCACTGAAAGGTCCTGGTTGTACGAATGGGTTTCCGTCTTGACCATCATTACCTAATCTAGTTTTATTGGTTAAGCCTCCTCGTCCTCTGGCTCCTCCTTTTAAGTACGGAAATTTTTGTTCCATATGATAAGTACTATTATCAATTATGTTTTGAATTATAGTCCTCATAACAGCTCTATTAGCTTCATCAGAACCCATACTAGCTTTATAAGTTGCAACAGTACAAGGGTTATTCTGTGCGATACCTAAATGTACTCCAAAGTGTTTTGAACCTCTAGCATGCACGAATACTACTTTTGGCCCTACTTTGCCTTTTTGCATTTTAGGAGTTCCTTTTATACCAGGAGTTCTATAACTAACTAGTTTATCAAAAGCATTTGCCTGTGCTGGGCTTGGCCCTTTAAAAACTTTGTAACCTACTTTTTCATGTATATGGCCAATATTACCTATACTAAGTTGTCCATTTGTGTACCTTTGTACAGCTCCATTTAGTGTACTTTTTTCTTTTGTGCTTAATCCTGCATGTTTAGTGACTCCTAAAACTGCTTGAGTCATAAGGTCAAGTACATGTTCTTTTATTAAGTTATTATAAAAATACATGTGAACTACGTAATTTTGATATTGTAATTCTCTTAATTGTGCTTTATTTTTATCTATTTCTTGTACAATTATATCTCGTAAGTTTTTTACTGACATTAAATAACTACTTTATATAAATCAAGTACCCTTTTTATGTGGTCTGGGAAGTCAGTACTATTTCTGATTCCTGCAGTACCTTGATTCTGTTGGACAGCTCCGCCCAAACTTCTTCTTTCTTTATGCTCGTCTTTTATGTAGTAATTAATTAAGTCAAATAAAGCTAGTTGTAAATCTCTTGGTGTTGAGGCATACCCTGCTTTATATGTAATTTTTACAGCACCTACACCTCTTGCCCAATGTATCTGATTACCACCTGCATTAGTTCTAATGATTGCATCGGCTTCTTCATCAACATAGTATTCATATTTAGGTATAGTAAGTTCTGTATAACTATCTGAATAATTCTGTCTTTCTTCTACTTTTGTTACAGAAACTATAGGGCTTTCACTCACAATTATGGTGTTAGTATAGTTATCTTCAATTGTAAAAACTTCAACTTTATCTGTACTATAAAAATCTACGAAACTTGTTCCGCAATACTTTTTAACTAAATCAGATACCTGAGGTACTATAACAGCTAGACGATCATCATCCTTCTCCCCTCGAAGGCCTTCTGCGTCTTTATATTCGTTTACTGTTATTAAGTCTGCCATAGTTAAAAAGGGTGGGTTTTAAGGAAACCCACCGAAAACCTGTAATTAGCTATTAACTAGCTGCTGCGTACTTCCATCCGTGTACTGTGTGTGCATTCTCAATCAATTCGGCAAAGCCTAATCTTTGTGAAGCTACTAGTACTCTTCTTTGGTTTGCTACTTCGTAGTCAGATTCTATTGTTACACCTCTTAGTCTAGGCATTACATAGTTTCTTGGGTATACTGCGATAGCACCAGTTTTTGAAGCTGCTTTAGAAGCGAACTCGTCACATAAGATGACTCTTGAGCCAAATACTTGTCCGATTTCACCACTTAATTTAGTAGCCATGTCACCAACTAGGTTAGCGTCTTGGAACTCTGCATCTTCAAGTAGGTTGTAGTAACCTTCTTGTGAAACAAGATAAACAACTTCTGATGGATTAACACCATATTTGCCCATGTTCTTTCTTAGACCTAATAGGTCTGCTGCAGTTAAAGCATCGCCTGCTGCAAAGATTCCACCTGAACCGCCACCGACGTCTACAGTATTAAATGAACCATTACTTGCATGCTCAATCAAACCTTCAAAAGCTGCTGCTGATGTACCATATACACCTTCAGCATTGTCACCTGCTAAGATAGCATTCTCGATACCTCTTGCATGTGCTCTTACCATTGACTCTCTGATTAAAGGGAGGATAGGCATGATTGCATCTTCTTCAGTCTCGTTACCTAAGTAAGATTGTGAAATAAGCTTTTTAGTTGATAATGTAACTTCTGTTAAGTCAACACCATCATTAGCACCTAAAGCGGCGCCTCTAGCTTCTAAGTTTCCTTTTGGATTACTTCCACCAGCTGTTTGTCCTGATGTAAATTCAGCATAACCAGCGTCTGGTAATACTGGGATAACCATATTAGCGGAATTCATTTGAATTTCTCTAAATAATGGAGCTAATACTAGCTCGTTTTGGATATCTCTTTCAATTGATGTTGATACTAACTGTTCAAAGTTAGCTGAAGATACTTCTACACCTGCTTGTGCATTAACTTTTTCCATTAATGACTTAGAGTAGTCTGTATCCCAACCTTTACCAGTCGCTAAACCAGCAAATTTTGCATCCATAACATCTTGTTCAAAGTCTTTCTTCCAGTCGCCGTTACCTTGTCTATTAGCAAAAACTCTTTTAGATTCACGAATATTCATGATTTCTTCTGATTTCTCAGCGAGTTGCTTTTCTAGGCTATCGACTACTGATTTTAAGTCTTCTTGTTTTTCATTGACTCTAGTTTCTAGGTCGTTCATTAGCCTTTCAGCTCCTGTCAAACCAGCTTCCACTATAGTTTTTGTTTCCATTTCCTTTGCTTCTTGAACAGCTTTTTGTTCAGCTTCAACTTGAATTGCTTCTTGTTGTTTAGCTTCGTCTGCTGCCTTCTGTTCGGCTTGCTTCATCGCAATTTTAGTCGCAGTATCTTCTGCTACTTTTTTTGCAAATGCTTCAAGATCGATTGAAGTTTCAGGAGATTTTTTTTCTTCTGACATATCAGTCTCCGTTGATGAGGATTTCTCCTCGCTTGGCTGCTCAATTTTAACAGCATCTGCTGGTGCAGTTGAGTTAGCCTGTAATATTTCTTTTTGGTACTTTCTGTAATCATCCATAGAATCAAATGACTTGCTTAATCCAAAGGTTGCCCCTTGGTTGCAAGGTACTGATACTACTGAGACTTCAAATAGTTCCGCGTCTTTAATTTTATATCCATCGTGCTCTGTCATATAGTCAGATTCTTTGCATCTAAATCCAACTGAAAAAGCGCCAAGGACACCATCTTTCACTAAATGAGTAATGTCACCTGCAGCTTTAGATATTTTTGCAGTAATATCTAGGCCTTTGTCAGTGACTTCTAAACCAGTTGCTCTACCGATAGGTTTGTTATAATCATGGTTAAAAAGTATAATTGGATTGTTTTTAAAGTTCTCCAATCCACCTTTAGTCCACGCTTCGCTTTCGATTATATCTCCAGCTCTATCTAGTGCATTTGTACTTGCAGAACCTTTGATGTTTATTCCACCATCTTCGGTTTCGCCTAATGATTTAAAAGTACTCGTCCAATGATAAATTTTATTTGACATTTTTTGTCTCCTTCTTCACAGTTTTAGGAGCAACCTTCTTAGGTGTTACCTTCTTAGGTGCTACTTTCACTGTCTTAGGTAAAGAAACAGGATGTCTGTTTGCTACATATGATAAAATTCTATTCCAGCTACCTATTCTTCTACGTAAAACGTAGTCAAATACTGGAACATCGTTACCATATGATTTGTATTCAGCTAATGTCATTGTTTCAACGCCTTTTGACGCCATAAAGTCTGAAAAAGCTTTTACCATCATATCTTTTGTCATAATTATTCTTCCTCGCTTGGGGCGGCTTCTGTCGGCCTGCCACCTTCTTCTGGGTTTGCTGCTGAACCTGCGATATTCGCAGGAACTCTTGGTTGATCAAACCCTTCAATTGTTTCAAGTCGTAATGCCTCCCTTGCTTCGTTCGGTGTCATTATACCTGTATTCACAAGCGTAGCATAGTAGCCCGCTTGGTCTCTTAACTCTGGTTGTAGTGCAGGTATATCTGATACATTTTCATCAAGTTTGAAACCGAAAAATCTCTCGAAAGCATATGCTATTTTTGTAGTAATAGGCAATATGGTTTCTAAATAAAACAAACGGTGGTTTGGTCGCAAGTTAGCGTTGTTACCACTGTCCATTAAAATCGGTGGAATACCTAAAGCTTTTAAGATAATCTTTTCATTGGAAGCAATTCCTTCCTGAAAATCTAAGTCTTTAAAACTAATTTCTGTTAAGTTTTCTACCTCAAGTCCACCGTCTAAAAACAATGGTCTTCTGCCACCAGACTGTGGATTGTATCTGGCAACCCATGCCTGTAACATTCTTTCTTTAATTTTCTCAGAAAGAGTATTTGGTGATTTAAGTACTAATCCAGGTACTGCTCCATTTTTGAAGAAGTTATCCTGAAATCTTCTCATGCTACCTAGTAACTGCATAGTTCTAAGTGCAGGTTTTAATCTTGGTACGCCTCTATAAATAGATTTAAACGAGTTTTCTTTAATATGTATAATTTCTGAAGGTTTGTAATCTATAGTGTTATCATATGAAAACTTTTCTATATAAGTATTATCATCACTATGTATAGTTACATGTTCCGCTGGAAGATGATACAGATGTGCACCATCAAAGTACACAAAAATATTACCGTCAATCAATAAGTCTATTAAGAGATTTCTTTTAAATGTGCTTACATCTTGAAACGGGTTAGGTTCTGTGTTTAATAGCAAGTCTACTCTACTTCTTCTAATGTTCTTAACTACAGGAGAAGCACCTAGCATTTTTTCGCCAACGTCAAAAGGTATTTCAGCAGCGTCATCCACTATCATGTTGACTGCTCTGTTTACTATCTCTAGTTGTTCATAGGCATTTCTGTAACTATGTACTACTTCCTGTGATTGAATAGTTGTACCTTGGTCACGAGATATAACATATTGCGCAGGGTTTTCTTTAACCTCGTCGCTTCTGTTTATAAATCTATCATACCATGCCATATTTGTCTCTCTGTATCTCGACCCATCTTTGTTGTTTTAGGGCTGTTACTAGCTTTGGGCGTTTTCCGTATATGCCATGTAATCTTAAATGATGACTATGACATAGTGTAACAGCATGAGTATAGACTTTATCTTCGTTCTCTTTTATAAATTGTTCACGAAGTGCTAATATTTCTTGTTCTTGAGTTATGTGTATCTTGTTTCTACGTAACCACATTTCTAATAATTCGGTTAAACCGTAGAAGTGATGGAAATCTAAGTTTTCTTGTTCTCCGCAAATATAACATTCCGCATCTTTTTTATATTTAGACTTGGCCTTGTCGCGAACATATTTTACTAAATCTCTTTTTAAATCCATAACTTTACTTGTATAATAGAATTTTATCAAACTTTCAAGCTAATGTCAAGAACTATTTTTTGAAGGGGTAATTAAAATGTAGTGGCGCTTGTCTCGAATGAGTACAAAGCGTAGCGAAGAGCATCGGCCATGTGAGAAGCCATGTTGTGTTTAGGTTTTTCCCTCAAAAGATTAGGATTAGGATCCCATTGATACTGGTCTATTGAAGACAGGCTTTCTTTACATGCTTGATGAATTATTAGATTATCATTATCTACTATACCTGCGACGTGACCAATACCATCTAGTACTGATTTCTTCGCATTGATAGTACTAATATCATAATTTTGTGCAAAGTCAAACCTTGTTTGTTGAGCCGCGGAATCAATATAGATATAATCTATCTCCCACTTAGCTATTAGTTTTTGAATTTGTATAGCGTGTTGTTCTGTTGTTTTTTCTGCATCTAAGTATTCGTCAAGTAAGTAGTATTTCTCACTATCCCAATCATACGCTATAACACAGAAAGCAGTCGGGTCTCTGTACCCTACGTCCATTCCTGCAAAAACATCCATTCTAGAAGTATCTAATTCTGTCAAATCAGAGACACATTCTTCGTGACTAAATGCCCATACTTGTCCCTCAAATACATTAAAGTCTGCCATGTATTCTTGGTTGAACTCATTCTCTGACATAGTTTTTCTTGCTTCTAGAATATCTTGTTCTGATATACGAGGGTTTTCATGGTAAGTTGCTTTTATGCTACACCATTCTGGAAACTGGTCTGAGAATCCTCTCTGCCAGAACTCTGCAAACCAATTGTTTCTACCCCTTGGAGTAGATATAAAGAGTGCTTTTGAGTTTTCTTTATCTAGTGTGGGCCTGAGCGCAACATTGAAAGCATCCCTCCCGTCAACGAGAGCGGCCTCATCGAATATGATGAGATCATAGCTTCTACCCACAACCGAGTCCACTTGGTTAACAGAACCCATACGTATTGTAGAACCGTTTGTAAGTTCAATAACTTTATCTTTTGCATTATCTCTTGTAACCTCCAAGTCAAAATGTTTAATCAGTCCTCTCTGTAATTCAAAAGAGATTTGTGATAGTGAGTAGTTTGGGGACATTAATAAAACATTAGAACCTGGTACTAAAGTAATTAATTGTCCAATTATATTCGCAATATAAGTTTTGCCCTGTCTACGAGAAACAGCTGCAGTAATAAAACGATATTTGGGATTGTTGATTGCATTTATGATTCCATGCTGTGAAGTGTTTGGTGTAATACCAAGTAAGTCCATATATCCATCTATAGGAAGTTTAATAAATCTTCTTTCATCAAACCTCATTATGGCATCTGAAAGTATGTCTGTTCTGCTAATTTGTATCAATGTATTTTCTCGTTTTCAAATAAAAAGTAACTTTCTTCTTCTTCTAGTATTCCAGAGTCTTTCGCTTTTTCATATAAGTAACAGTAAGAAGCTGCTAATTGTTTTAGTTTTTCTTCTGAGATTGTAAGGTCTCTTGTTTTTTCTTTATGTAGTACTTGTGCTAAAAATTTTCCTGCATGTACTTGTCCTTCGTCTAGCCATAAAAGTCTTCCGTCTTTCTCTGGTACGCTCATTTAGTCTCCTATATGTATTAAATCGTTTGATATATGGTCATTGTGCTTTGGTGGAAGATATGGCCACTTCATATATTCCCAGGCAACACTATACCTGTAATCTCTACTAGTATTCTTATAACATCCGTGAATTAAGTTAGGATGAAAGAATACTGCAAAAGGTTCATCTAACTCGATATCTATAATATCTACTTTAGGGTTAAGTTTAATCCAATTAAACACCCCATGGGAAGTTGCATCATGTCTAAATATACCTTTTGTATGTGACCTAGGTACTATTCTTAGACATCCATTCTCTTTTCTTGCCCCATTTACAAAAACATCACAACTAATTAGTTTTGAGGGGTTGGCTTCTATATAAAAGTTATCTTGATGCCAGTCTACCGAGAAACCAACCTTTGGAATCATCGGAAAAAACTTAGAAATGTAAGTACTTAAGCTTGTAGTTCTAAGTAATCTCTGTGCTACACTCACTAATCGCTTATGTCTGCCCAGTTTTTTAAATTCTTCAACGCAACCCATAGCTCCCTCTAGTTTACAGGGATTGTGTGGGCTGTTCATCAACCAATTACCTTGGGACTGCGCCGAAATGTGCCTTGCCTCTTCAGTCAAAGTGTTACATGTATGGTTAAGCTCTCTATGTTCCTCTTTTGTAAGGAAGTTTTTAACCACTACATAGCCTTCTAAACTAAATTTTGAGACATCGTAGTTCATTCTACCACTTAACTTTGTTTGCCCAGTACGCTGCAGACATTTTTCCTCTAGCAATGTTCTTTCTGTGTCTTGCCTTGAAGCTTCTACGCTTTGCTTTCATTCTAGCAGACTCGCCAGCTTTAGGTTTTCCTGCTGTCTTGGCTCCTTTCTGTCCGAAACGTATAGTTTTAATCTTACTACCTACTTTTGCCACAACTATGTGTGATTTAGTTCTATGTCCTGGTGTTCTTTTTGGTTTATTAAATCCTCTAACACCTGCTCTTTTTAATCTTGGGTCTCTTTTCTTTGGCATTATGTTCTCCCCACATTGCCTGCTAGACAGTACCTCATAAATCCATTTAGATTAGGTTGAGTACTGTGTAAAACATTACTTTTAAAAATGTATAGGTCTCCCGCTAAAGGAAACTCTGTAGTACAAAAGGTAGGGTTGTTTTTATTATGAAATAATAAAGCTCCTGTTTCTTTTATGTCATGTAAATAATAACAAAAAGAATACTCTGGAACTTGATTTCCTTGAACGCCTCCTGATGTATGATTGTGAATACCTGTATACTCTCCTGCTGCTTGAAAAGTAGCCCACAGGTTAATAATATTATAACCTGCAGGAAACTCTTTTTCAACCTGTCTACAAAAGTCTTTAAACTCTGGTCTTTGTTGTAACAGAGTTTCGGTATGTCTAGGGTTTACCTTTGAGGCTTTGTACCCTGTGTGTTTGAGTCTTATAAGTTTATCTCTCATGCCAAGATTATCTATGTCTAGGTTAGTCTTGGTAAAGTCCACTTATCTTCTCTTCTTCATTATCCTACCAACTCTTGCTTTCTTTGCAAAAGTTGCTTTTCTAGGTGATTTTGTTTTGCCGAACCTTGGTCCAACTCCTTTTGGTGCTGCACCATAGAAGCCACCAGGGCCACTCATTGGACTTTTTGTGTTAACAAAAGTTCCTGCTGCTGCATTCATATCTCTGGTAATACCTAACTTTAATCTGTGTTTACGGATTTTCTGAGTACCGTGTTTACCAGTAGGGCCGCTTAAAAATTTAGCCATTCTTTTCTCCTATAAGCTGTTTAATACGCTTATCTCGAAAGGTACACTTTTTCATAGTAGCGTATTCTTTCAGTTTCTTTAAATTCTTTAAATGCTTTGCTCGTTTCATAATCAAGCAAGCTGTCTGCATCTCTAAACCTTTTAGACCTACAATCATTTGTTGTTTTCTGTCTACTTGTTTAAGAGTCATTTTTACTTTTTCCTTCTTCTAGTTGTTTTTCTTTTTCTCTTCACAAAGGTTGATACGTTTCTAGGTTTTCCTCCTGGGTTGCCTGCTTTTCTCTTTCTAGTTACTGCTGATCTTTTCTGTGCTGCAGTCATTCTTCGAGCTTTACTAGCAGGTACACACTTAGGATATCCTCCTTTTCCTCGTGCAGACTTTCTGCCACAAGGAGGGTGTCCTCCACCCTTTCTCTTACGAGATATATCTACCCAACCTTCCTTAAACCATTTTGTTAGTCCGCCTTTAGGTTTTGCCATTATTTTCTCTTACGTCCAGTACCCATACGATACCTTCCGCCTTTGGCTTTGTAAGTTTTTACTAGCCATCCATTAGCGTATGCCGATGGATATACCTTGAACTTTCTTTTTGCCTGTGCTTTAACCCTTGCGTATAGTGCGGGATTGGTAGGTACAGGTCTCTTTTTTGCCACCTTCCTTTTTGTTTTTCTTTTTTTAACTGCCATAATAAAAGTGTAGAGCTCCCCACTCATAACTGAAGAAGAGAACTCTACGTAGGGTATTAACCTATTTGTCCTTGGCTTTCCACACGTTTAATGCGCACCAGTCCATAATCATGTAAACCTTTTTCATCCAACCATCATCTAATGGGGTTGGAGTAATAGCTGCTACTAACGAGCAGACAGTTACGATTACGGGAACAACAGATATCAATTTTCCAATTAACATGAAAAAATCTATCATATTTCTCTCCTCAGTCCTTTCCGCTCTTAACGAGCAAGACTGCTTTACCACATATTTTTAGCCGTTGTGGTTACTACTCGGCTTGAATACGTCTGTTACTTTCTTACCGCTTTTTATTTCGGCTGCAACAAACTTATCCTTAATGTCGACTTTACCGTCTCCATTTAAATCTTTAGGGTCTTTTCCCCTAATTATATTCCAAATTTTCTTAAACATTTATTTCTCCTAAAGGGCGGATTGGAGACCCCTCGATTTGTTTTCCGTGTCATGAAATTTAATCCATGCATTTACGCTTAGTATAAGGTCATCCAATCCTAAACTGTGTAGTTTGCATTATCCCAAGGTTCTGTGTAATCCATAGGGTTATGCATATTCAATTGTTGCACTGTAAGTAACGGACGAGTATCTACACTATTCTTATGTAGTGACCATCCTAAAGCTAGTCCTTCTCCAGAAGATACTCCTTTATAGGGGTTCTTCTCTTCTAAAGACTGCTGTCTAAACAGTGGTTCAATTTGTACTAAATCTTTTCTAATTTGTTCTGCTTTCTCTTTAGTCATTGAAAACAGAATAGCATGTTCTACTATAGGGGACCATTTATCTATGTCCTTTCCCATTGCCTGTATTATAGGCTTCCAATAGTTTAGTCCAAATCTTAAGTCAAGATTTGTGAACACTGGTACCATCTGTGCTTTTGCACCTGGGGACCATACTGCTAGATGATAACAAGAGTTAGGATAAACGGGTTGATTAAACAAAGCGTTTACTAAACTTACATCATCAATAAAATTCTCTACTACATGTAATCTATATGTTAGTCTTCTTACATCAATTTGTAGAGTAGGTCTGCCTGTCTCTATAACTGAATCTAAAGCCCATAGTAGTTTATCAAAATAGTTAAACCGTGGTTTGTTATACGGTACAATTACATGGCGTTTACCTGTTAGTACCTTTCTTACTTCCTCTGGTCTATCTGTTAGTACCCAATACTTCCAATCGGGCATCTGATCTATATGTTTCTTTAAGTAATCTAAGTATTCGTCTCCGATGACACTTAATGAAATATCAGTAACTCGTGCAGTCTTCATGTTCTTTTTTGCATAGTGCTTTATGTTGTTTCCAATTGTCCAGCAAGGTTGCTTACCAAAAACATTAGGAATGCACGAATTCTCTAGGTCAAGTGACTGGTTATAATTTACCTTTTCTTCTTGCCCTTCTTTTTCTTCTTGGGTCTGCCCACCTTTGAGCCGTATGTTCCTTTGCCTTTTGGCATTATCACCTCCTTTTATGTCCACTTTGGGTCTTCCAACGGACACTCTGCCCATCTAATCTTAGTTTTGAGGGGCATAAAACAATGACAAACTTTGCAAGTCTTCCAAAACTTATTATAGTGTGGACACTTCTTACAAATCTTTAATCTTTCATCTGGTTTCTTCTTTGTCATACTTAATGATTCCTTTGAATGACGGGAAGATTAACCAAACTTTTAGGTGTTTAGGTTTTAATCTTTTTATAGTTGCAAACCACCACTCTTCGGGTTTGCAATTTACGTGGAAGTTTGTTCCATCTGGAAAGTGTTTCTTTGCTGGGTTGCATGATATAGTGAAAAATACACTATGTTTTGCATAGTTGAATATTTCTTCTAGTACTTTATCACACTCTTCTGGATGTATATGTTCCATTACATCTGTGCAAATTACACTATCGTAGTGTCCTGTAGGTTTAGCTTGAAAGCCTTCTACTGCAGGATCGTAAAGTGTAGGCATTGGTATATTAGCTGCCTCGTGCATTTTATGTTCTGAATACTGTAGTCCTTTTCCACAACCATAGTCTAAAACAGATTTAGGTTTATAAGACTTACAAAAGTTTGTAAACTCTCTGGTATGTCTACGTATAGAAGTACCTGTCATTACGCCCCATTTGGCTTTGTGTACATGTTTGTACCCTATTAATAATTCTAGTGAGTTCACTTCCTTCTCGGTCTTAAATGATTGTGTTTACTTCTTTTTAGATTCTTTTTCTTTGCTAGTAATTGTTTTATCCTAGCACTTACTGGAGTTTCTGTTTCTTCTTTTGCTACTGCTTCTTTCAGAGCTTCTTCTATTTGTTTAGCCATTTATATGTTCCCAAGCCTCTTTCTCAGTTTTCCAGTGAGTAAGCTGCCCTAAAGCATCTCTTACGTTCCATGTACCTCTCTTAAGATACATCTCCCAACCCTCTGGTAGTACGTTTTTTACAGACTTTGTTTTTGGTGATTCTTTCAAATCTTTTTTATCGTATTTAAATTCCATTGTTTTTCTCCTAATGCATTGTTATCATTGTTGCTACCATGCCAATTAATGACATAAGCAAGAACCCTGCGCATCCTAATAATATAGTTTCTATTCTTGAGACATTTCCGTCGATTCCATTAAATCTTTTCTCTGCCCCTTTTTCCATAGTATTTAAGTTATTGAATACTGTCTTCCAGCGTTCAGCACAAATAGCCTCGTGTTTTGCCAATTCCGCAGCTACCTGCTCAATTTCTTGCATGTGTTTCCCCTTTTGCTTTGTGGAAAGTTCCACATTTATAAAAATTATATCAAAATATAGAACTCATGTCAAGTACTATTTTCGTATGGTATAAATCTTCACTGGCTCCGACTTGCCTTTTACAACTACCTCGTCTAAGAACTCGTACTCATAACCATCTACTAAACTGTGTTCGGATATAATTAAGTCAGCGTCATAGTTTTTACAACTAGATTCTAACCTAGCTGCCAGATTAACAGCATCACCCAAAACGGAATAGTCAAAGCGAGTACTACTACCAAAGTTGCCCACCACACAGTTTCCCGTATTGATGCCAGCTCCTGTGTTAATTTGATCAAGGCCCTCTTCTCTAAGTGTTTCATTTAATTCCTCCAAGGCTATTCTCATTTCAATAGCCGCTTTTGTTGCATTCTCTATATGGTTCTCGTCAGGAAGCGGAGCTCCCCAGAAAGCCATGATGCAGTCTCCCATATACTTATCAATTGTACCTCCATGCTTGAGAATAATCTCAGTCTGATTGTCGAGAAAACGATTGATGAGGCTCGTAAGTCCTTGTGGATTTTTTTGATATTTTTCTGAAATCGGTGTAAATCCTCTGATGTCAGAAAAAAGAAAAGTTAGTTGTTCAGTCGACCCACCGAGTCTCAGTAATGTTGGGTCTTCCTGTAATTTTTTTACTAAGTCGGGACTTACGTACGTGCCGAATTGTTGTTTGATTTGGAGTTTCTGACGATACTCGGAAAGGAAACTCAGGAAAGTATGATACGCCCAATAAAGAACCGAGACTACTACGATACCATTAAGGTTAAGTAAGTAGGAAGATTTATAGGCGTAACCCATTCCATACATAGCACCTACTATAACTAGTACTAATGTTATTATAGAAAGATAGACTCTACTAACCGTAAGAGCCAATAAGGTGAAGCTAAGTAAACCATAGGCAAGCTTAGCAGAAAAAGTCCATGACGGTGCAGACGGTGCGGTACCTGTGATAAGATTGTGTAATATATTTGCTTGAATTTCATGGGGGTATTTTGCTCCCGCTGGGGTCGGGACTGGATTGGTTACTCCTTCTGCTGTTGTTCCAAGTATAACAAAAGGAGCATCAATCGGTTCTTTTAAGTATTCTAATAAACTTTGTCTATAGAATGTAGTATTCCAATTCAAAAAGATACGAGCATTCGCATCAGTATTCATCAAAGGGTAGTTGGGTATTCTAATCCACTCAATACCTTCTGGTGTTGTTTTTAGCTGGTACGAAGGATCGTTTACGGCGACTCTTAAGAGTTCCAAGGCGAAACTCGGGTAGAGTTTTGACCCTACGTTTACTACTAGGGGAATACGACGAGTAACCCCGTCTAGCTCCGGCGTAGCGGTTACTACTCCGATTCCCTTTATTTTTGACTCCAGAGTAGACTCTGTAGGTATAATTCCTGGGTATTCGTATAGCCATGGTAATGGATCCTCTCCTAATTGCGCAGTTCCTACATGAGGAGCTTTTACGTTGCGCACTTGTGTTGATGCCGCGTAGGCTAACACTGTTGGTTTTATGTCAAGTCTTCTTTCAAAGTAAGTATCTTGCATTGGGCCTCGTAAGTCTTTGTTTGGCATTAGTACTGTAATTCCTGGTACTGCCTGGGTCTGCGTTATAGCATCTCCATAAACACTTCTTGGTAAAGGCCAACCTCCATAAGTACTTACTGTTTCTTCGTCTATGTCTACTATAAGTATATTCTCATTCTGTACTGGTTCAGTATTCATGATTAAGTAGTCAAATGTTTTGAGTTCTAAAATTTTAAAAGGGTAGGGATTCCATATAAGAAGTCCCATTGCTAGTACAAGTGTAATTAGTTTATTCATATTAGGTTCCATCCATGGTTTGCTATAGCGTTAAGTATAATAAAGATACAAGTTGCCATATGTGTAAACCACCAAATGGTTCGTATGATAGCTATTTTATCTGCTTGAGAATCAGTTTCTCCTACCTTCTCTCCAAGGGACTTAGCCCATAATCTCCAGTACTTATTCATTGTCTATAATTATTAGTGTGTTGTTTATTACGGCTAGGGTTACTAAGAAGTTTGCAAAGTATACAAAACTTTCATCTTCTTCCCAGAATAGTCCTCCATATCTTGCGGCTTCACTCCATAGTACTTTATGTACTATAAGTCGTGTTAAAGAAGGATCAGAAGGAAGTAAAGGATTTGCTTCTGACCCATACCCTCGCTGTACTGCATGATAAGTAGTAAGTACATCTAATGTATTGATTACCAAGTAGTATTTATGAGTGGGTCTATCAAGGTCAATTCTCATTTGGAACTTACTACGTTCTATGAGTCTGCCATCCAACTCTATTTGGTCGTAGTCCCAAGGAATATCAACCTGAAGATTGAAGGATGCGAATACTGGAGTTGTCACCAGAATTAAGAATAATGTTATATGATTTACCATCTTGCTCTATTATTATGTTATAGCTTGTCTCACCGTTGAGGTCTAGTTGTACTGATTGGACAACGCTACGAATTATCGTAATCTTTTCTGCGTCACCAAATGTTAAAATCTGTGTTGAAGGGTCTTGCCCAAATAATGTTCCTTGTATGTCAAACTCTGAGAAAGCTTGAGCTCCTCTTGTTTCTTTTATTGCGAGTGCATCTAGTTCTTCGATAACTTCTAGTAAGTCTTCGAGAAAGTTTACATCTAGGTAATCTATGTCTAGTTCGTTAAAAGATAAGTCTTCTTCTAAATAATCTATGTCTAACCCGTCGTAAGCGAGGTAATCGACATCAAGAATATTGTCATCAGAGTCATCATTTCTAACTTGTCCTGCA